>QXGG01060889.1_pt1 | contig 270621 bp, 272 predicted proteins | sample 1982491 | NCBI WGS metagenome assembly QXGG01 (sample SAMN09924614, study PRJNA488089) | Wastewater metagenome, whole genome shotgun sequencing project. | isolation source: South African research farm wastewater | place: South Africa: Irene, Agricultural Research Council, Animal Production...
ATGTGAACGCATCGCCCGCCTATCAAGCGGAAGCCGCCACCCACCACATCTTGATGAAGGTGGAAACGCACAACCACCCGACCGCGATTTCCCCGTTCCCCGGCGCCTCCACCGGCGCGGGCGGCGAGATCCGCGACGAGGGCGCGACCGGCCGCGGCTCCAAGCCCAAGGCGGGCCTCACCGGCTTTACCGTCTCCAAGCTCTGGGGCGGCATGAGCGATCAGCCGGGCGGCAAGCCCGAGCACATCGCCAGTCCGCTGCAGATCATGACCGAAGGGCCGCTGGGCGGCGCCGCGTTCAACAACGAGTTCGGCCGGCCGAACCTGCTGGGCTACTTCCGCGAATACGAACAGGACGTGGGCGGCGTGAGCCGCGGATACCACAAGCCCATCATGATCGCGGGCGGCCTGGGCCAGATCGACGCGTCGCAGACGAAAAAGATCGATTTCCCGGCCGGTACGCTGCTGATCCAGCTCGGCGGCCCGGGCATGAAGATCGGCATGGGCGGCGGTGCCGCCAGCTCCATGGCCACCGGCACCAATGCCGCCTCGCTGGACTTTGACAGCGTGCAGCGTGGCAACCCCGAGATCGAGCGCCGGGCGCAGGAGGTCATCAACCACTGCTGGGCGCAGGGTGACAAGAACCCGGTGCTGTTCATCCACGACGTGGGCGCGGGTGGCCTGTCCAACGCCTTCCCCGAGCTGGTGAACGACGCCGGCCGCGGCGCGCGCTTTGATCTGCGCGCCGTGCCGCTGGAAGAGAGCGGTCTGGCGCCCAAGGAAATCTGGTGCAACGAGAGCCAGGAACGCTACGTGCTGGCCATCGCGCCCGAGTCGCTGCCGCAGTTCAAGGCTTTCTGCGAGCGCGAGCGTTGCCCGCTCTCGGTCGTGGGCGTGGCGACCGAAGAGCGGCACCTGTCGCTGGTCGATGAGGGCAACGAAAGCCCGGTCGACATGCCGATGGACGTGCTGCTGGGCAAGCCGCCCAAGATGCACCGCGACGTCAAGACCGTGACACGTGAGTTCCAGCCTATGGACCTCACCGGCGTCTCGCTGGAAAAGGCCGTGATCGACGTGCTGAGCCACCCGACCGTCGCCTCCAAGCGCTTCCTGGTCACCATCGGCGACCGCACCGTGGGCGGACTCAGCCACCGCGACCAGATGGTGGGCCCCTGGCAGGTGCCGGTGGCCGACTGCGCCGTGACCCTGGCCGACTACGCCGGTTTCGCCGGTGAAGCCATGTCCATGGGCGAGCGCACGCCGCTGGCTGCCATCAACGCCGCGGCCTCGGGCCGCATGGCCGTGGCTGAAGCCATCACCAACCTGCTGGCCGCACCCATCGAACTGCCCCGCGTCAAGCTGTCGGCCAACTGGATGGCCGCCTGTGGTGAGCCCGGTGAAGACGCCGACCTCTACGCCACCGTCAAGGCCATCGGCATGGAGCTGTGCCCGGCGCTGGACGTGTCGGTGCCGGTGGGCAAGGACAGCCTGTCCATGCGCACGCAGTGGACGGCCGATGGCGAAAAGAAAAAGGTCACCTCGCCGGTGAGCCTGATCGTCAGCGCCTTCGCGACGCTGGCCGACGTGCGCGGCACGCTCACGCCGCAGCTCAACCGCGAGATCGACGACACCACCCTGGTGCTGGTCGACCTGGGCAAGGGCCGCAACCGCCTCGGCGGCAGCGTGCTGGGCCTGACGCTGGGCCAGCCGGGCGACGAGGTGCCCGATCTGGACAGCCCGCAAGACCTGATCAACCTGGTCAACGCCGTTAACGCGCTGCGCGCCAAGGGCCAGATCCTGGCCTACCACGACCGTTCAGATGGCGGCCTGCTGGCCGCGGCGGCCGAGATGGCCTTCGCCGGCCATGTGGGCGTGTCGCTGAACGTGGACATGCTGGTCACCGAAGGCGACGGCATTTCCGACAGCCGCATGGACACCGGCGATGCCAAGAACTGGGCGCAGCAGGTCAGCGCCCGCCGCGAGGAACTCACCCTCAAGGCCCTGTTCAGCGAAGAGCTGGGCGTCGTGCTGCAGGTGAAGACCGAAGACCGCAACGCCGTGATGCAGACCCTGCGCGAGCACGGCCTGTCCAAGCACAGCCACTTCGTCGGCAAGACCCGCCCGGCGTCCTCGTCCATCGACGTGGGCAAGGGCCAGCTGCAGGTCTGGCGCGACACAAAGGCCGTGTTCAGCGCCAGTCTGTACGACCTGCAGCAGGTCTGGGACAGCGTCAGCTGGAAGATCAACCAGCAGCGCGACAACCCGGCCTGCGCCGACAGCGAACACGCCGCCGCCGGTCTTCCGGAAGACCCAGGCATGCACGTGGCCCTGACGTTCGACCCGGCAGACAACGTGGCTGCGCCGTTCCTGAACCTGAGCAAGCCGAAGGTCGCGATCCTGCGCGAGCAGGGCGTGAACTCGCACGTGGAGATGGCCTACGCCTTCACCCAGGCCGGCTTTGAGGCCTACGACGTGCACATGACCGACCTGCAGTCGGGCCGCGCGAAGCTGGCCGACTTCCAGGGCGTGGTCGCCTGCGGCGGCTTCAGCTACGGCGACACGCTGGGCGCCGGCATCGGCTGGGCGCGCAGCATCACCTTCAACCCGATGCTGTCCGAGCAGTTCCAGGGCTTCTTCGGCCGCGCCGACACCTTCGGCCTGGGCGTGTGCAACGGCTGCCAGATGTTCGCCGAGCTGGCCGACATCATCCCCGGCGCCGAAGCCTGGCCGCGCTTCACCACCAACCAGAGCGAGCGCTTCGAGGCCCGCCTGTCGATGGTGGAAGTGCTGGACTCGCCCAGCCTGTTCCTGCAGGGTATGGCCGGCAGCCGCCTGCCGATCGCGGTGGCGCACGGCGAGGGCTTCGCCAACTTCAGGCACCGTGGCAACCCGGCGCAGGCGATTGCCGCCATGCGCTTTGTGGACAACAGCGGCTCCGCCACCGAGCAGTACCCGTTCAACCCGAACGGCAGCCCGGGCGGCCTGACGTCCGTCACCACGGCCGACGGCCGCTTCACGGCCATGATGCCGCACCCCGAGCGCGTGTTCCGCAACATCCAGATGAGCTGGACCAGCGGCAGCGCCAGCGACCTGAGCCCGTGGATGCGCATCTGGCGCAACGCGCGCAAGTGGGTGGGCTGATCGCACGATGAGCCGCTCGCGCCCCCTGCCCGACGACACCATCCAGGCCTACGCCCGCGACGGGGCGGTGGTGCTGCGGGGCGTGCTCAACGCCGACGATCTGCGCACGCTGGAGGCTGGCATCGAGCACAACCTGACGCACCTGAGCCCGCTGGCGCTGGTGGCGAGCGAGCCCGACGACCCCGGCCGCTTCGTCGAGGACTTCTGCACCTGGCAGACCAACCCGGACTACCAGCGCATCCTCAAGGAGTCGGCCCTGCCGCATCTGGCCGCCCAGCTGATGCAGAGCCGCACGGCGCGCCTGTACCACGACCACCTGCTGGTCAAGGAAGCCGGTACCCGCCAGCCGACACCGTGGCACCAGGACCAGCCGTACTACAACGTCGGCGGCAGGCAGAACGTCAGCTTCTGGATACCGGTCGACCCGGTGCCGCTGGCCAGCACGCTGCGCTTCGTCGCCGGCTCGCACGACGGCACCTGGTACATGCCGCGCACCTTCCGCGACCAGCAGGCCAAGTGGTTCCCGGAGGGCACGCTGGCCGAGCTGCCGCCCATCGACGCCGAGCCCGGCACCTACCGGCAACTGGGCTGGGCGCTGGAGCCGGGCGACTGCGTGGCCTTCCACATGCTCAGCCTGCACGCCAGCAGCGGCACCGGTCCGGGCGCGCGGCGGCGCGTTTTTTCGGCCCGCTACCTGGGCGATGATGCGGTCCACGCGCCTCGCCGCTGGCGCACCTCCCCGCCATTCCCTGACCTCGACCAGCGCCTGCCCGACGGCGCAGCGATGGACGACCCGCTGTTTCCCCTTGTCTGGTCCTGAAAGTTGAACCACCGCCATGGCCTCCAGCCTGCTCGCACTGCTTGACGACATCGCCACCCTGCTCGACGACGTGGCCACCATGACCAAGGTCGCGGCGCGCCAGAGCGTGTCGGCGGCTGATGACGTGGCGGCCATGACGCAGATGGCCGCGAAAAAAACGGCTGGCGTGCTGGGCGACGACCTTGCGCTCAACGCGCAGCAGGTGACGGGCGTGAACGCCGACCGCGAACTGCCGGTGGTCTGGGCGGTGGCCAAGGGCTCGCTGCTGAACAAGGCCATCCTGGTGCCGGCAGCCCTGGCCATCAGCGCGGTGGCGCCCTGGGCGATCACGCCGCTGCTGATGCTGGGCGGCCTGTTCCTGTGCTTCGAAGGTGCCGAGAAGCTGATGCACAAGTTCTTCCACGCCAAAGACGAGGACGAGGCCCACCACGCCGAGCTCGTGAAGGCCGTGAGCGACGAGAAAGTGGACCTGGTCGCGTTCGAGAAGGAGAAGATCAAGGGCGCCGTGCGCACCGACTTCATTCTCTCGGCCGAGATCATCGTCATCACCCTGGGCGCGGTCGCCACGGCACCCTTTGCCCAGCAGGTCGCGGTGCTGGTCGGCATCTCGCTGATCATGACCCTGGGCGTGTACGGCCTGGTCGGCGGCATCGTCAAGCTCGACGACGCGGGCCTGCACCTGAGCCGCAGCGGCTCATCCGCCACGCAAGCCTTCGGCCGAGGTCTGCTGGCCTTTGCGCCCTGGCTGATGAAGGCCCTGTCGGTGCTGGGTACGGCGGCGATGTTCCTGGTGGGCGGCGGCATCCTGCTGCACGGTGTACCGGCGCTGGGCCATGCGGTCGAGCACTGGGCCGGGGGCCTGGGCGCCATCGGTGGCGTGGTCAACAGCCTGGCGGGCGGTGTTTCCGGCCTCATTGCCGGCATCGTCTGCGTGCTGATGTTCAACGCATTCAACAAGCTGCGCGGCCAGTCCGCACACTGAATGAACAGGGGCAGGCCTTGACTTGTGTCAAGGCCTCAACAACGCGGTTGGCCCAGACTGGCATCCAGATCGTGAGTGTGCTGAAGACCGGCTTCGGTGCACACCAACCCGAGAGGAGCCGCCATGAACACCGCCGTTGACACCGACGCCCCGCTGAACAACTTCTCCAACTGCCACAGCGGCATCCTCAAGCGCCTGAACGCGCTGGACGAACTGCCCGCGTTGCTGGAACCCGCCGCGCGCGCACGCCAGATCGCCGAGCAGTCGCTGGAGTTCTTCCGCGAAGCCATCTTCGAACATCATCTGGAAGAAGAGCGCGAGCTCTTTCCAGCGGTGATCGCCAGCGCAAAGCCCGGCGAAGAACTGGAGCGCGTGAAGGCGATGACCAAGCGCCTGACCGAGGAGCATCGCATGGTCGAGGCGCTGTGGAAGCGGCTGGAAAAGGGTCTCAAGCAGGTCGCCAAAGGCCAGAGCACCGATCTGGACATTGGCGAGGTGCAGCGCCTGGTCACCGAGTACACGGCGCACGCTGCCTACGAAGAGGCCGAGTTCCTGCCGCTGTCGGAGGTGATCCTGGGCCGCAACAGCAACCACATGGCCGCGCTGGGCCTGAGTCTGCACATGCGCCATGTCAAGCCGGTGGCGGCCTACATCTGATCCACCTGCAGCGCACCATGGCCGCGGTTTGAGCGGGCATGGTCTACAGTTCGGGCGACATGAAAAATCGCCCTGGCAACCCTCATGATTCCCGCCCCGAACACTGGCGCGTCCAGAGCGCAGACGGGGTTGCGGTGCTCAACATCCCTGGCCTCAACGGCCGGGCCCGGGTGTTCGACGTGGACGCCGCTCTGCTGGTCGATGTGCCCGCCGACACCGGCGGCGCCTGGCTGGAGCTGACTGTGGAGTTCGATGGCCGGCGCCAGTGGTCGCGCCGCATTCCCGCCCACAACCCCGGCCAGACGGACAGCCTGGACTACCACCAGCGGATGCGGCTGGAGGCCGAGCAGGGCCTGCGCATCCGGGCCATCGCCGCCGTCAAGGGCGTGCGGGTGCGGGAGCTGGTGATCGAGGCGCGCGAGGACGCCTGATGGCTCAGGCCGGAGTCGCCGGTCGCGTCCGGTAGAACGTCACCGGGCTTGCCGGCGCGGCGTTCATCACGCTGCGCTTGATCTTGCCGACCACGTGCATCTCGCAGGGCTTGCAGTCGAAGCGCAGGGTCAGCTTCTCCTTGCCGTTGATCAGCTGCATCGGCTCGGCGCGCACCGTGCCCTGCACGCCGGTCACGCCCTTGGCCTGCTTGGGGCAGAGGCTGAGCGAGAAGCGCACGCAGTGCTTGGTGATCATCAGGCTGACTTCGCCTTCTTCCTCGTGGCTCTCGTAGGCAGCGGCGATCACCTTCACACCGTGCTTCGCGTAGAAATCGCGCGCCTTGTGGTTGAACACGTTGGCCAGGTACGTGAGTGTGTCTTCCGGGTAGTTGACGGGCGGCTCGACCGGCTTGGCGCGCGGCAGGCGGTGCCAGGCCGCGGCACGGCCGGCTTCCAGCTGTTCCACCGCATCCCGGCGCAGGGCGTTGAGCTGTGAGGCGGGCACGAAGCGCGGACCGTTCAGGTTCAGCGCCACGTCCAGCGGCTGGAACAGGGTGTCGCCCAGGCGTGAGAGGTTCTCGCGCAGCTTGTCTTCGGCCTGGCTGGGGTCCTTGGCGTCCTGCAGCGGGCCGGGCAGGGTGGCGGTGCCGCTGTGGCCGTCTTCGTCGGTGATGGTCAGCGTCAGGCCGTCGGCGGTTTCGTCCAGGGCCAGCCAGGCACCGATGCGGCGCTCGGCCGACTTCTTCTCCAGCCCGCGCACCCAGTCCATGTCCCGGTTGCGGTTGATCTGCACGCCCTTGCGCAGGTCCTTGAACCCCTCCATGGGGTCTTTCGGGAACACCCGCCAGAGGCCTTTCTGGTTGACCGCTTCGGCGCGGTTGATCTGCAGGCCCACCAGTTCCTTCTGCAGGTCCAGGTAACACAGGCCGTCGCCGTTGTGGATGACCGTGTCCTGTTCGTCGGTCTGCAGCTCCACGAAGTTGGGGCCGGTGGCAGTGACGAAACCGATCGGGCGACCCGGGTTCTTGGGCGTGTCGAAGGCCCCGATGTCTTCCTTGCGGCCCTGCACGAAGTAGTCGGTGAACTCGCGGTTGAAGTTCTGGTTCGGATCGGGCTGGAAGTGGAAGGTGCATTCGCCGCTGCTGGCGCGCGCCAGTTCGGGGCGTTCTTCAAGGATCTCGTCCAGCAGCACCCGGTAGTGCGCGGTGATGTTCTTGACGTAGGCCATGTCCTTGTAGCGGCCTTCGATCTTGAAGCTGCGCACGCCGGCGTCGATGATCTCGCGCAGGTTGTCGCTCTGGTTGTTGTCCTTCATCGAGAGCACGTGCTTGTCGTGCGCCACGATGCGGCCCTGGCTGTCTTTCACCTCATAGGGCAGGCGGCAGGCCTGCGAGCAGTCGCCGCGGTTGGCGCTGCGCCCCGTGTGGGCGTGGCTGATGTAGCACTGGCCGCTGTAGGCCACGCACAGCGCGCCGTGCACGAAGAATTCGAGGATGGCGCGGCCGGGCGCGTCCTTCGGGCCGAGCGCGGCGTCGATGGCGGCGATCTGCTGCAGCGTGAGTTCGCGCGCCAGCACGATCTGGGACAGGCCGGCGTCCTGCAGGAAGCGCGCTTTCTCGGGCGTGCGGATGTCGGTCTGGGTGCTGGCGTGCAGCTGGATCGGCGGCAGGTCGATCTCCAGCAGGCCCATGTCCTGGATGATCAGCGCGTCCACCCCGGCGTCGTAGAGCTGCCAGGCCAGCTGGCGCGCCGGCTCCAGCTCGTCGTCGCGCAGGATGGTGTTCATCGTCACGAAGATGCGGCTGTTGTAGCGGTGCGCGTGCCGCGCGAGGCGGGCGATGTCGGCCACGCTGTTGTCGGCGCTGGTGCGTGCGCCGAAGGACGGGCCGCCGATGTAGACCGCGTCGGCCCCGTGGTTCACGGCCTCGATGCCGATGTCGGCGTCGCGGGCAGGGGCAAGCAGTTCGAGCTGGTGGGGCAACATGGTGACGCGAAAAAAGTGGGCAGTGCAGGCAGAATCGGGGCCACTGTCGGCCCCGCAAATCAACCCGATATTGTCTCGGAGATCGCCCATGCCTGCATCCCACGACCCTTCCGGCACTGCCATCGTCCTCGTCCACGGCTCCTGGCACGGCGCCTGGTGCTGGAAGCGGGTGCTGCCGCTGCTGCGCGGCGCCGGTGTGGACACCCACGCCGTCACCCTCACCGGCGTGGGCGAACGTGCGCACCTGCTGAGCCCGACGGTCGGCATCAACACCCACATCCAGGACGTGATCGGGCTGATCGAAGCCGAGGAACTGGAGCGGGTGGTGCTGGTCGGCCACAGCTACGCGGGCAACCTGATCACCTGCGTGGCCGACCGCCTGCAGCGCGCGCACCCCGGCCTGCTGCAGCACCTGGTCTATCTGGATGCGGGCGTTCCAGATCCCGGCAACAGCTGGAGCACGCCCCACTCGGCGGAGACCGTGGCCAAGCGGGCCGCCGAGGCGCAGCGAAGCAGCGGCGGGCTGAGCTTCCCGCCGCCGGACGCGAGCGTGTTCGGACTGGAAGGCGCCGACCGCGACTGGGTCAACCGCCGCCAGACGCCGCAGCCGTACCGCCTCTACCACGAGACCCTGCTGTTCGACCCGGCCCTGGTCTGGTCCATACCGCACAGCTTCATCGACTGCACCAACCCGCCGCTGGCCACCATCGACGCCGCCCGCAAGCGGGTGCGCAGCGAACCGGGCTGGACGGTGTACGAGCTGGCAACCGGGCACGACCCGATGGTCAGCGCACCGCGCGAGCTGGCGCAGCTGCTGCTGAAGGTGCATTCGAGTTGCCGGTGAAAGCCACCACCCGCCTGGACCGCATCGACATCCTGCGCGCCGCGGCGATGCTCTGGATGACGGCCTTCCATTTCTGCTTCGACCTCAACCACTTCGGGTTCATTCAGCAGGACTTCTACGACGACCCGTTCTGGACCTGGCAGCGCACGTTCATCGTGAGCCTGTTCCTGTTCACCGCCGGGCTGTCGCAGGCGGTGGCGCTGCAGCAGGGGCAGGGCTGGCCGCGGTTCTGGAAGCGCTGGGCGCAGGTGGCGGGTGGGGCGCTGCTTGTGTCAGCCGGTTCCTGGCTGATGTTCCCGGACACCTTCATCTACTTCGGCATCCTGCACGGCATCGCGACCATGCTGATCCTGGTGCGGCTGACGGCGGGCTGGGGCACCTGGCTCTGGCCGCTGGGAGCGCTGGCGATCTCGATGAAGTGGCTCGCGCCGCTGGTGATCGGTGCGCTGCCGTCGCTGGCGTTCCTGAACCAGCCGGGCTGGAACGCGCTGGGCTTCATCAGCGAGCTGCCGGTGACCGAGGACTACGCTCCGGTGCTGCCCTGGCTGGGCGTGATGTGGTGGGGCGTCGCGGCCGGGCGCTGGGCGCTGGCACACCGGCCGCACTGGCTGGGTGCGGGCGACGCGCCGGCCACCGGGCTGCGCCGCGGGCTGGTGGTGCTGGGGCGCTGGAGCCTGTCGTATTACCTGCTGCACCAGCCGGTGATGATCGGCCTGCTGGCCGCCTTCGTCTGGTGGCGCGGCTGAGCCGGTTCAGGCGCAGAACGGCCGCAGAAACTGCGCGGCCACGAACAGATCCTTCTCGATGGCCCGCCGCACGCCGGCGCTGTCGCGCAGGCGCAGCGCCATCACCGCGTCGCCGTGGGCGTCGTTGATCACGCGCTGCGAGGCCTCCACCTCGAACAGCCTGTTCGACAGCGGCCCGACCTTGAGCCAGACGGTCTCGATCAGCGAGAGCAGGGTGGGGGAGGCGGCGGCCTGGTACAGGCGCAGGTGGAACAGCTCGTTGGCGTCGAGATAGCCCTTGGCATCACCGTCCTTGAGCGCCTCGCGCATCTGCTGCTCCAGCGCCAGCAGTTCGGTCACACCGGCGGCATCCAGCCGGTGGGCGCCGCGCTCGGCGGCTTCGCCTTCGAGCAGCAGGCGGGTCTGCAGCACATCATCGAATTCCGCCAGCGAGAGTTTGGGCACCTGCATGCCGGCATGCGGCACGTTGACCAGCGCACCCTCGGCCGCCAGCCGCTGCAGCGCGGCGCGCACCGGCATCACGCCCACGCCCAGCTTCTCGGCGATGGCGTGGATCTTCAGCCGCTCGCCCGGCAGGAACTGGCCCACGGTGACCCACTGGCGCAGCCGCGCATAGGTCTCGTCCTGCTGGGTCGGGGCGGGGGTCTTCATGCCTTCTGCGTGATCTGGGTCAGCACCTCGTCGAGCGCGCCGATCAGCTGCGCGACGTGTTCGTCGCTGGTCTGTGGGCAGACCAGCATCATGTTGTGGAAGGGCGTGATCATGACACCGCGGTTGAGCAGGCCCAGGTGGATCAGGTGCTCCAGCTCGCCGTCGAGGATGCGGTCGGCCTCGCTGCCGTTCTTCGGCGGGGCGAGGCAGAACTGGAACTCGGTGCGCGCGCCGACCTGGGTGACGCACCAGGGCAGGCCATGCCGCGCGATCACCCCGCGCAGCCCTTTGGCCAGCCGCTGCGCCAGCGCCAGCATGTGTCCGTAGGCCGCCGGGGTCATGACCCCGGTCAGCGCGGCGTGCATGGCGGCCATGGCCAGCATGTTGCCGGTGAGCGTGGTGCCGATGCCGCTGTGGCCGGGCGGGGCTTCGCGCTTGGCCTGTTCCGCGCGGGCGGCCAGTTCGGCGCTCATGCCGTAGACCGCGCAGGGCACGCCGCCGCCCACCGGTTTGCCCAGCACCAAGGCATCGGCGGCGATGTCGTGGGCGTGGGCGTAGCCGCCCGGGCCGGTGCTGATGGTGTGGGTCTCGTCCATCACCAGCAGCGTGCCGTGGCGGCGGATGATCTTCTGGGCCTCGGCCCAGAAGCCCGGCTCGGGCAGCACCATGCCGATGTTGGTCATCACCGGTTCGGCCAGCACGCAGGCCACGTCACCATCAGCCAGTGCGGCGTCGAGCGCGGCCAGGTCGTTGAACTCGACCACCACCGTGGTGTCCAGCAGGTTGTGCACCTGGCCCAGCAGGCTGTCGCGCTGCACCGGCCGACCATCCACCAGGTCGACGAACACGTCCTCGATGGTGCCGTGGTAGCAGCCGTTGAAGACCAGGATCTTCTGGCGCCCCGTGGCGGCGCGGAGCCAGCGCACGATGTAGCGGTTGGCGTCGGTGGCGCTCATCGCGAACTGCCAGACCGGCAGGCCGAAGCGCTGTGCCAGCTGCTCGCCGACCACGGCAGCGTCCTCGGTGGCCAGCATGGTGGTGAAGCCGCGGGTGGCCTGGCGGGCGACGGCGGCCGCCACCGGGGCGGGCGAATGGCCGAACATGGCGCCCGTGTCGCCCAGGCAGAAGTCGACCAGGGTGTGGCCGTCCACATCGGTGACCTGGGCGCCGCTGGCGTGGTCGACGTGCAGCGCAAACGGCGTGCCCCAGTCGTTCATCCAGTGCAGCGGCACCCCGAACAGCAGGTGGTCGCGGGCGCGGGCGGCGAGGGCCGCCGAGCGCGGGTGGGCATTGGTGAACCGGGAGCGTTCCTGCGCGAGGAAGGCCTGCGCGCGCGGCCAGTCCAGGCCGGCGCGGGTGGGTCGTTGTTCTTGCGTCATGTGGTGTGTCTCCTCAGACCAGCAGCAGCAGGTGCTCGCGCTCCCAGGAGCTGATCACGCGGTTGTAGGTGGCGTACTCCAGTTCCTTGACCGCGAGGAAGGCGTCGATGAAGGCCCCGCCGAAGACATCGCGCAGCGCTTCGCACTCGCGCATGCGGCGGATCGAGTCCTCCATGTGGCTGGGCAGGTCCTGGTCGCTGTCCCAGGCACTGGTTTTCATCGGCTCGCTGGGCTGGCGCTTCTCCATCAGCCCCAGGTAGCCCGCGCCCAGGGTCGCGGCCATGGCGAGGTAGGGGTTCACGTCGACGCCCGGCACGCGGTTCTCCACCCGGCGGTTGGCGGCGTCGGACTCGGGCACGCGGATGCCGCAGGTGCGGTTGTCGTAGCCCCACTGAACATTGATCGGCGCCGACATGTAGCGCGAGAGGCGGCGGTAGGAGTTCACATAGGGCGCCAGCATCGGCATCACCTGCGGCACATAGCGCTGCAGGCCGGCGATGAAGTGGCGGAAGTGCGGCGTCACCGCGCCCTCGTGGTCGCTGAAGATGTTCTGACCGGTCGCGCGGTCCAGGATGCTCTGGTGGATGTGCATCGCGCTGCCGGGCTCGGCCTCCATCGGCTTGGCCATGAAGGTGGCGAAGATGCCGTGGCGCAGCGCGGTCTCTCGCACCGTGCGCTTGAACAGGAACACCCGGTCGGCCAGGTCCATGGCATCGCCGTGGGTGAAGTTGATCTCCATCTGGCCGGCGCCGGCCTCGTGGATCAGCGTCTCGACGCCCAGGCGGTGCACTTCGCAGAAGCGCGAGAGCTCCAGGAAGAAGGGGTCGAAGTCGTTGACCGCATCAATGGAATACGACTGCCGTCCGGCTTCGGGCTTGCCTGTGCGGCCCAGCGGCGGCTGCAGCGGTTCGTGCGGATTCTGCTGGCGGGCGACCAGGTAGAACTCCATCTCGGGCGCCACCACCGGCTGCCAGCCCTGCGCGTCGTACAGCGCCAGCACCCGGCGCAGCACGCTGCGGGGCGAGAGCGCCACCGGCGAGCCGTCGAACTCCTCGCAGTCGTGGATGATGACCGCGACCTGTTCGGCTGCCCAGGGCACCATGCGCGCCGTCGACAGGTCGGGCACGCAGACCATGTCGGGGTCGGTGTCGCCGACGAACTCGGCGTTGTCGGGCTGCTGGCCGTTGACGGTGTTGAGCAGCACGCTCTTGGGCAGGCGCATGTGCCCGGAGCTGAGGAACAGATCCTTGGGGAGGATCTTGCCGCGGGCGATCCCGGTCATGTCGGGAATCACGCACTCGACCTCGTGGAGGCGGTGCTCGCTCAGGAAGCTGTGGATGTCGGTGGGAGGCGCGTTCATGGTTGGATTTGATCAAATGGATGCCGAATTGTGGCATCCAAACCACCTGGCTCAAATATTTGATCAAATCCAATCCGATCGGCGTGGCCAGATCCACTTCCTCGTGGCCACAAAAAAAGCGCGGACCACGCCGCGCTTTTTTTAGAAGAACGCCGATCCTTACTGGATCTTGGCCTTCTCGCGCAGCGAGCGCTGGAAGTCGCCCAGCTTCTGCTGCTGCATCTGCTGCGCGATCTGCGGCTTGAGTTCTTCAAAGGTCGGCAGCTTGGCCTGGCGCACGTCGTCGACACGGATGATGTGGTAACCGAACTGGCTCTTGACCGGCTCCTGGGTCATCTGACCCTTTTCGAGCTTGATCATGGCCTCGGAGAACTCGGTCACGTAGCTGGCGGCGTTGGCCCAGTCCAGGTCACCACCGTTGGCACCGGAGCCCGGGTCCTTGGACTTGGCCTTGGCCTGGTCTTCGAACTTGGCGCCACCCTTGATGGCCGCGATGATGGCCTTGGCCTCGTCTTCCTTCTCGACCAGGATGTGGCGCGCGCGGTATTCCTTGCCGCCGTTGGCCGCGGCGAACTTGTCGTACTCGGCCTGCAGGTCGGCGTCGGACACCGGGTTCTTCTTCTGGTAGTCGGCGAACAGGGCGCGGATCATGATGGTCTGGCGGGCCAGCTCCATCTGCTCCTTGTATTCCGGCGTGGCGGCAATACCGCGCTTCTGGGCTTCCTGCATGAAGACTTCGCGCAGGATGACTTCTTCCTTGATCTGGGCGCGGGTGGCCTCGTCGATCGGACGACCCGAAGCTGCAATCTGCTGCTCCAGCGCGGTGACGCGGCTGCTGGGCACGGCCTTGCCGTTGACGATGGCGACGTTCTGGGCCATGGCCAGGGGAGCGGCAACGATCAGGGCCGCGGCGGTCAGGGCCGACAGGGAGAGTTTCATGGTGTGGATCAGGTGAGGATTTCGATGGCCAGCGCATGCAGGCCGGCGTCGGTGAAATTGCGCAGCGCATCATACACAAGGCGGTGTTGCGCCACGCGGCTCTTGCCGGTGAAGGCGGGGGCGGCGATGCGCACCCGGAAATGGGTGCCGTAGCCCAGCCCGTTGGCGCCGGCGTGCCCGGCGTGGGCCGCGCTTTCGTCGATGACTTCCAGCCGGGTCGGGCTGAGGGCAGCGTCCAGGGCGGCCTGCAGCGCGGCCGCGGTGGGCACGAACAGCTGGTCCGGGATCATGAGCCGGTCCCCGCTTCGGTGTCGCTCTTGAGGTAGCGGGCGATGTACAGACCCTGGCCGACGATGAACACCACCGGGAACACGTAGCCCCAGAGCTTGAAGTTCACCCAGTCCTCGGTGGAGTAGTAGGCCGCGACGTAGGCGTTGATGGCGGCCATGAACAGGAAATAGCCGATCCAGATCACGGTCAGGCGCGACCACACCGGCGCCGGCAGGCTGAGCTGGCTGCCCAGGAGGATCTGCAGGAAGTTCTTCTTCCAGACCCACAGCGCCGCGGCCAGCACAATGGCCATGCTCGCGTAGAGGACAGTGGGCTTCCACTTGATGAAGCGCTCGTCGTGCAGCAGCAGGGTGAGGGCGCCGAACACCAGCACCAGCAGCAGCGTCACTTTCTGCAGCGTCTGCAGCCGCTTGTCGACGGCGTAGATGATGCCGGTCTGCACCACGGTGGCGGCCATGAGCACGCCGGTCGCGGTGTAGATGTCGCCGAACTTGTACGCGGCCACAAACAGTGCGATGGGGAAAAAGTCGATCAGGAAACGCATGGCGGGATTATCGGTCCAGGCACCGGGAACCCGGGCGGCAGGGGTTGCTCTACAGTGCTCCGAGTCATCTACAAAGGAATACGTTCCATGGATCTGAAAGAACAGCAAGCCATCCTCACCATCGCCCTGCTCGCCGCCTTTGCCGACGGCGACAAGGCCGACAGCGAGCGCGAGGCCGTGCGGCGCCTGGCGGAGTCGCTGGGCCGCGAGGCCGGGGGCGCGGCGCTGGCCGGTTTGTATCAGGATGTTCTGCTCAAGCGGGTGACGCTGGCCGACGCCATCGCGGCCCTGGGCGACCCGGCCCATCGCCAGCTGGCCTACGAAATGGCGGTCTGCGTCTGCGATGCCGACGGGCGGCAGAACGCGGCCGAAACGGCCTTTCTCTCGGACCTGAAGTCGCGCCTGGCCCTGGACCCAGGCCGCGCCCAGGCCTTCGAGCAGGAGGCTGATGCGGTGCTCACGGCCGCGGCTGCCGCAGCACCAGTGAGCGCGCCGGTGCCGGCACCCGCCCAGACGCCGCAAGGCGCACCCGCCAGCGACCCTGCCCGAGAAGCGGCCCTGGACAAGACCATCCTGAACGCGGCCCTGCTCAACGGCGCACTGGAACTGCTGCCGCAGTCCTGGGCCTCGATGGCCATCATCCCGCTGCAGGTGCGCATGGTCTACAACATCGGCCGCTCCTACGGCATCGAACTCGACCAGGGCCACATCAAGGAATTCATCACCACCGTCGGCGTGGGCCTGACCTCCCAGTACGTGGAGCAGTTCGGGCGCAAGCTGCTGGGTGGCCTGCTGGGCAAGGTGGCCGGTCGCACCATCGGCGGGATCGGCGGCGTGGCCACCGGCATGGCGATGTCGTTTGCCACCACCTATGCGCTCGGCCAGGTGGCCCGGCGCTACTACGCCGGTGGCCGCGTCATGAGCACGGCGCTGCTGCAGCAGACCTTCCAGCAGCTGCTGACCCCGGCCCAGCAGATGCAGAACCAGTACCTGCCCCAGATGAAGGACCTTTCGCGCACGCTGGACATGGGCAAGGTGCTGGGGATGGTGCGTGGCCAGCCCTGAAGGCTCCCCACGCCCGGCGCGCTGGCCGCGTCGGCTCGCCGTGGCGGCGCTGGTGGTCGGCCTGCTGCTGATGGGCGTGTTCGCCTGGCGCGCCTGGCGCCAGCACGACTACCAGACCCGCCTGGCCGCGGGCGAGATCCAGGTCGAGACCCTGCGCGGCTGGATGACCCTTTCATATATAGAGCGTGTGCACGGCGTACCCGAGGCGCAGGTGCGCGAGGCGCTGGGCCTGCCGGCGTCGGGCGGCGACGATCTCAGCCTGCACGACTGGTTCGGCGCGCAAGGCATCGACCCACTGGAAGGGCGCAAGAAGGTCGAGGCGCTGATTCTGGCGCGCCGGTCGGCGCTGCAGGAGCCTGATCGGTGAGCGACCTCAGCGGTGCGCTGCTGACGGCCTTGATCAACCAGGGCCAGTGGCTGCTGGCGGCCGTGCTGTTCCTGGCCGCGTTGGGCGTGCCGCTGCCGGCCACCATGCTGCTGCTGGCCGCCGGCGCCTTTGCCCGTCAGGGTGTGCTCGAACCCGTGACGTCGGCCGCGACCGGTGTGGCCGCCGCGGTGGCGGGGGACATGGGCTGCTATCTCGCAGGCCGGCTGATGGGCCAGCGCCTGCAGCCGTCGTGGCGCACCGGTCCGGTCTGGCTGCGGGCGGCCGACACCTTTGCCCGCCAGGGCGCCTGGGCGGTGCTGCTGACCCGCTTCCTGCTGACCCCGCTGGCGCTGCCGGTCAACCTGCTGGCCGGCAGCACCCGTTCTCCCTGGCACAGGTTCCTGCTGCCGGTGCTGGTGGGGGAACTGGTCTGGGTGGCGCTGTTCGGTGGGCTCGGTTACGTGTTCGCCGATCGCTGGGAATGGGTCAGCGCCTGGGCGGAGGACTCGGTGGGCCTTCTGCTGGGCGGGCTGCTCGCCGCCGCGGGTTTGTGGGGGCTCTGGCGCCTGCGTTGAGCTTTCGCACGGGTGAATCGGGCAGAATCCGGTCGCCTGAAGATGCTTTCGGCACCCCATCACCCAAGAGAAGGACTCCTCCGATGACCAAGCCCCTGCGTTTCCCGCTGATCGCTGCGACCCTGGCCACCTCCGCACTGCTTGCCGCCTGTGGCGGTGGTGACGACGATCCATCGGTGGAGGGAGACAGCTCCGGCGACGTGGTGGCCAAGTACATCGGCACCTGGGAGTCGGACTGCTACGCCGACAGTGGCGCGTCCGCCAAGGTCCGCGCCGACTTCACCAAGACCTCGGCCACCAGCTTCACCGGCAATGTGGTCGCCTACGGTTACATCGGCAGCTCCTGCTCCGGCCCCAGCGTCAAGGACGAGAAGGTGCTGACCAACCTGTCGATGAACCACGCCGGCACCAAGGCCATCTCCGGTGTGACCGCCGACAAGTTCAATGGCGCCGCCGACCAGGGCAACGGCAAGCTGGTCATGTACACCGACGGCAGCACACTCCAGCTGGGCGACGTGGACGCCAGCAAGGACGCCGAGGGCTACCCCAACAGCTTCTACGAAAGCCGCTACACCCTCAAGCGCCGCAACTGACGCGGCGGGCGGGCCTCACATCGAGGCCCGCAGCATGTCCCGGTAGTCTTCCGCGCTGGCCAGCCGCGGATTGGTCTTGTGGCAGTGGTCCGCCAGCGCGCCCTGGATCACCCGGTCGAACAGGTCCTCGGTCACGCCCAGCGCCGCCAGCCCCGCGGGCAACCCCAGCCGGGCATTCATCGACCGGATCGCCTCGCCCAGCCGCTGCGCCGACGCCGCTGCATCGCCGTCGTCCTGCAGGCCCATGGCATGGGCCATGCGCTGCAGGCGCCGCTCCTTCTGCACACTCTCGGCGCCCGCGTTGAAGGCGATCACGGCGGGCAGGAAGAGGGCGTTCAGGGTGCCGTGGTGCAGCCTCGGGTTCACGCCGCCCAGACTGTGGCTCAGGCTGTGCACGCAGCCCAGCCCTTTCTGGAAAGCCATCGCGCCCTGCATGGACGCGCTCATCATGTTCAGCCGCGCCTCCCGGTCTTGCCCATCGTTGGTCGCGCGTTCGATGTGTGACCAGCCACGCTGCAGGCCATCGAGCGCAATGCCGTCGGCCGGCGGGTTGAAGGCCGGCGCCATGAAAGTTTCCATGCAGTGCGCGATCGCGTCCATGCCGGTGGCGGCGGTCAGCAGCGGTGGCAGGCCGAGCGTGAGCGACGGGTCGAGGATAGCGGTCTTGGGCACCAGGTGCCAGCTGTGAAAACCCAGCTTGCGGCCGTCGTCGACGATGACGATGGCGCCGCGCGCCACCTCGCTGCCGGTGCCGGCCGTGGTCGGCACGGCGATCAGCGGCAGCACGGCCGGGGTGATCTTGGGCGAGCCGCCTTCGATGGTGGCGTAGGTCTTGAGCGGGCCTTCGTGGGTGGCGGCGATGGCCACGCCCTTGGCGCAGTCGATCGAGCTGCCACCGCCCAGGGCGATCAGGCCGTCGCAGCCGCCGGCCTTGCAGGCTTCGACGGCGGCGCGCACCGCCGCCTCGTTGGGATTGCCCGGCGTCTGGTCGAACACCGCCACCGGCCAGCCGGGCAGGGCGGCCAGCGCCCGGTCCAGCAGGCCTGCGGCCTTGACGCCCGCGTCGGTCACGATCAGCGGCCGGGTGATGCCGGCACGGGTGCATTCGGCCGCCAGCTGCGCCAGCGCGCCGTCTTCGATCAGGATGTTCGTCACATACAGAATTTGCGCCATGGCCTGTCTCGCTCGTTGTGTGGAATGGCGAAAACTATACGGGTGCAGGACAGGCCCACCAAGGTCGCGCAGTGGGCAGCGGGTCACGCAAAAGACAGCCACAATGCCGGCCCATGTCGCACCACCATCCGAATCCCCGGTCGCTGCTCACGCCCGCCATGCGCGGGCTGATCGACCGCATCGCCCGCGCCGGGCACCCGCCGCTGTACGCCCTGACCCCGGACCAGGCCAAGGCCGCCTACGCCGCCGGTGCCGGCGTGGTGGACATCCCGCCGCGCAAGCTGGCGCGGGTCGAGGACCTCGTGATCCCCGCGCGCGATGGCTTTGAGCTGCCGGCGCGCCTGTACGCCCCCGCCAGCGAACAGCCCCTGCCGGTGCTGCTGTACCTGCACGGCGGCGGTTTCACCGTCGGCAACATTGCCACCCACGAGCCGCTGTGCCGCCACCTCGCCCACCTGGCGCACTGCGCCGTGGTGTCGCTGGACTACCGGCTGGCGCCCGAATGGAAGTTCCCCACCGCGGTGCACGACGCCTGGGACGCGCTGGCCTGGCTGCGCGAAAGGGCTGCCTCCCTTGGGCTGGACGGCACGCGCATCGCCGTCGGCGGGGACAGCGCAGGCGGCACCCTGGCCGCGGTCACCGCCATCGCCGCGCGCGATGCCGGCTGGCCGCTGGCGCTGCAGCTGCTGTTTTACCCCGGCACCGCCGGCCACCAGAACACGCCCAGCCACAAGACCTTCGCCCACGGCTTCATCCTCGAAGAGCCGCACATCAGCTATTTCTTCGGCCACTACCTGCGCGATCCGCAGGACCGCGACGACTGGCGTTTCGCACCGCTGGACGGGGTCGACGAGACCGGCCAGGTGCGCGATCTCGACGACTTGGCGCCCGCCTGGATCGGCCTGGCCGAATGCGACAGCCTGACCGACGAGGGCGTGTTGTACGCCGACCGGCTGCGCATGGCGGGTGTGCCGGTGGACCTGGAGATCTACGCCGGCGTGGTGCACGGCTTCATCCAGTTCGGCCGCGCGATTCCCACGGCCCTGACCGCCCACAACGACGCCGCCCGAGCGCTGCGCCATGCTTTCGGAGACCAATGACATGCCACAGCTGACCCGCGCCGACTTCCGCTTCTTCCACCGCCTGCGCGTGCGCTGGGCCGAGGTGGACATGCAGAAAATCGTCTTCAACGCCCACTACCTGATGTACTTCGACACCGCCATCACCGACTACTGGCGGGCGGTGGCGCTGCCCTACGAAGAGTCCATGCACCGGCTCGGTGGGGACCTCTACGTCGTCAAGGCCACGGTGGAGTTCCACGCCTCGGCGCGCATGGACGACCAGATCGACGTGGCCATGAAATGCAGCCGCATCGGCACCTCGTCGCTCACCTTCACCGGCGCGATCTTCCGCGGCGACCAGCACCTGATCTCGGGCGAACTGGTCTATGTGTTCGCCGACCCGGCCACCCAGACATCACGCCCGGTGCCGCAGGCACTGCGCGACACCCTGATGGGCTACGAGGCCGGCGAGGCGGTGGCGGCGGTCCGCGTCGGCGACTGGGCCACGCTGGGCACCGACGCGCGGGCGGTCCGCACCGAGGTGTTCATTGACGAACAGCAGATCACCAAGGACCTGGAGCAGGACGCCGCCGACGCGACCGCGGTGCACGCTGTTGTCCACAACCGCCTGGGCCAGGCGGTTGCCACCGGGCGCCTGATTCCCACGGGCACGCCGGGCGTCTCGCAGGTCGGTCGGCTGGCGGTCAAGCGCGTGCTGCGCGGCGGCTCACTGGGCCGGCAGGTGCTGCAGGCGCTGACCGAGGCGGCCCGAACGCGCGGCGACCGCGAGGTGCTGCTGCATGCTCAAAGCAGCGCCATCGGCTTCTACGACCGGCTGGGCTGGCAGCGGCGCGGGCCGGCGTTCGAGGAAGCGGGCATCCCGCACCAGGAGATGTTCCTGCCGCTGTGAGCGGCGCGGCCGCTCAGGTCAGGCGCAGCCGGCGCGGCTGGGCGTCGGTCCAGCGGTGCGGGCCGGCCGGCGGCGGCGTGTGGGTCCACTCGGTGAAGTCGGCGCTGAAACCCTGGTCATGGCGCGCCACGCTCAGCAGCAGGCTGCTGCGGGTGCCGTAGCCACGGTCGGCCATGTCGACGAAGGGGCTGGACAGCGCGCGCTCCAGCTCGGCGGACACACCGGTGGCCGGCAGTTCGGACGTGGGCCGGATGTCGCGGTCGGCCAGCGCGGCCACCAGCGGCGACGGCGTGTCCGGCCTCGCCGCGAGGGCTTCGTCCAGTGCCCGCTTCAGCCGCAGGGTTTTGGGCCAGGGGGTGTCGAGCGCCGCGTTGGAAAGGCCGTAGACGCCCGGCGCCAGCCGCCGGTGGTGCAGGCGGTCGGTCTGTTCTTCATGGGGTTGGGCCGGGTCGCGGTTGCTCACCCAGGCCCAGAAACCGCTGGCCAGATCACCGACCACGAGGTTGAAGCCGCCGTAGTCGGCTGCGGTCACGCCGGACAGCAGCGCGTCCCAAGAGTTGCCGGACTGCAGCCAGCGCGTGGTCAGCTCACCGCGGCTGCGGCGGCCCGGGCCGGGGTTCGCACTGCGCACATTGGTCAGCATGGCGACGCGGCCGACCTCGCTCATGCCCAGCCAGGTGCCGCCGTCCCGCAGATCGCGACCCGCGACGACACCGGTGCCGTCGGGCAGGGCCCAGCGGTGCAGCGGCTCGGTGGGCCGCTCAAAGAACTCGTCGCGGTTGGCCGCCAGCAGCAAGGGCCGGGCCGGGTCAGTGCCGATGGCGAAGGCGATCAGGCACATGGCGTCCCGCACAGCGGCGGAGCGTGGGGGAGGGGAATCCGGCGCCGGGCCGCCCCAAGCCGGATTCGCACCCCCTCGGGGGGCAGCGACCCGCGCAGCGGTGGAGCGTGGGGGCCCATGTTCCTTCAAACATCTGCCAGCAGCGGGTAGGGCAGGGGCTGCAGCGTGAGCAACGGACCATCGGCGGCGCCCAGGTGCAGCGCGCCGCCTTCGGCCGCACTGGTCTGCATCGACACCATCGCGCTCCAGCCGCCCGAGGGCGAGGCCGCCGCGGCGACCACCGTGCCGCAGGGCTGCGACGGGTCGCTGCCGTGGAACACCTCCTGGCCCGCTGCCATGGGCGCATCCCCGAACACCGGGTAGGCCCGGCGCTTGAGCGTGCCACGGAACTGGCTGCGCGCCACCACCTCCTGGCCGGGGTAGCAACCCTTCTTGAAGTTCACGCCGCCGACCGATTCCATGTTCACCATCTGCGGCACGAAGGCCTCGACCACCGGCTGGCTCAGCAGCGGCACACCGGCCACCACGTCCAGCCAGTCCCAGGCAGCGCCGTCGAGCGCCGGGCCGGCGGGCGGTTCCACCCCGGCCGGCGCAACCCAGAGGGCACGGGCGATGCTGTCGGCGGGATACAGGCGCACCAGCTGCGCACCGTCGGCGTCCAGCTTGCTCCAGGGCGCTGCGGGCAGGGCGGCGGGCACCGCGTCACCGACCAGACCGCGCAACTGGAACTCGGCACTTGCGTCGGTGAGCTTGACCTTGGCGCGCAGCACAAACATGGACAGGCGCTTGAGCGTCGCCGGGAGCAGGTCGGCATGACACACGAGCAGGATCTCGTCGTGCGTGCGCTTGAAGCCGATGAAACTGGCCAGCAGCCGGCCCTTGGCGGTGCAGAACCCGGCCAGCCGGGCTTCGGACAGCCCCAGCAGGGAGAAGTCGTTGGTCAGCTGGCCGTGCAGGAACTTGGCGGCCTCTTCGCCCTGGGCGCGGATGACGCCGAGCCGGGGCAGCAAGGCCACGCCGCGCAGGGCGTTGGCAGGGGGGAATTCGGGGGCTTGGGACATGATCGGTCGATTATCATGCGCCGTCCTGCGACCCGCCCCGGCGTCCGCCAAGCCCCCATTTCCTGCTGTGATACGACTGCTCTCCCGGCTCCTGCTGTTGACACTTCTGCTGGCCGGGCTGCTCGCGGGCGCTGCCTGGTGGTGGCTCGGTCAGCCGCTGGTGCTGCCCGCCACCACCACCGCCGAACAACCGCTGGCCGTGGAGATCCCGCCCGGCGCCTCGGCACGGGGCGTGGCCAGCGCGCTGACCGGCGCGGGCGTTCAGGCACCACCGCTGCTGCTGCAAGCCTGGTTCCGCCTGTCGGGCCAGTCGCGCGCCATCAAGGCCGGCATCTATGAAATCCAGCCCGGCGCCACGCCGCGCAGCCTGCTGAGGCAACTGGTGCGGGGTGAGCAGGCGCTGCGCAGCCTGACGCTGCTCGAAGGCTGGAACTTCCGCGAACTGATGGCAGCAGTGCGCGCTTCACCCGACCTGACCCAGGACCTGGAAGGGCTGGATGGCGCGGGCATCATGGCCAAGATCGGCTATCCGGGGCGCCACCCCGAAGGCCGCTTCTTTCCGGATACCTACCGCATGGTCCGCCAGGCCCCTGCGTCCAGCGTGCTGAAACAGGCGGCCCAGGCCATGGAGCAGCGGCTGGCCCAAGCCTGGGAGCAGCGCGACCCGGCGACCCTGCTGCGTTCGCCCGATGAAGCGTTGATTCTGGCCAGCATCATCGAGAAAGAGACCGGTGCCGAAGCCGACCGCGCCATGGTCGGTGGCGTGTTCAACAACCGCTTGCGCATCGGCATGCGCCTGCAGACCGACCCGACCGTGATCTATGGCCTGGGCGAACGCTTCGACGGCAACCTGCGCAAGATCGACCTGCAGACCGACACCCCCTACAACAGCTACACCCGTGCCGGCCTGCCGCCGACGCCGATCTCCATGCCCGGCTGGGCCTCGCTGCTCGCGGCGGTCAAACCGGCCGACACCCGGGCCCTGTATTTCGTGGCGCGTGGCGACGGCAGCAGCCAGTTCAGCACCAACCTCGACGAACACAACGCGGCGGTGCGCAAGTTCCAGCTGCAGAAGTGAACCACCATGAGTCCTGAAGCAACCGTCTCGCGCGGCCTGTTCATCAGCTTCGAAGGCATCGACGGTGCCGGCAAGTCGACCCACATCGAAGGGCTGGCCAAGGCCTTCCGGGACCAGGGCCGCACCGTCACGCTCACGCGCGAGCCGGGCGGCACGCCGCTGGCCGAAAAGCTGCGGGCCATGGTGCTGGGCGATCCGATGGACCCGCTGACCGAATCGCTGCTGGTGTTCGCGGCGCGGCGCGACCACCTGGTCACGGTGATCGAACCGGCCCTGGCGCGCGGCGAGGTGGTGTTGTGCGACCGCTTCACCGACGCCACCTTCGCCTACCAGGGCGGAGGACGGGGCTTTGACCTGGAGGTGTTGGGCACTCTGGAGCGCTGGGTGCAGACCACATCCGCCTCAGTGAGCGGTCTGCGCCAGCCCGACCTGACGGTCTGGTTCGACCTGCCACCCGAAATCGCCGCCGCCCGCCTGGCCGACGCCCGCATGCCCGACCGCTTCGAAGCCCAGCCGCTCGAGTTCTTCCGGCGCGTGGCGGCCGGATACGCCGCCCGCGCCGAGGCAGAGCCGGCGCGTTTCGCCCGCATCCAGGCCGACCAGACCCGCCACCAGGTCTGGCAGCAACTGACCGCGACCTTCGTGCGCCGCGGCTGGCTGTCCATCATGGTGGCCACCAACAGCGGACCGGCATGACCAACGCCTTGGACGCCCCCTGGCTGCTGAAACAGCGCGAACGCCTGCTGGCGCAGCGCGGCCACGCCTGGCTGCTGCAGGGCCCCAGCGGTCTGGGCCAGTACGCGCTTGGCCTGTCGCTGGCCCAGGCCTGGCTGTGTGAACAACCCACCGCCCACGGCGCTTGTGGGATCTGCGAGAGCTGCCACCTGGTCGGCAGCCGCTCGCATCCCGACTTGGTGGTGCTGATGCCCGAGACCGAGATGCTGGCGCGGGGCTGGCCGCTGTCCGAAGCGGCACAGAAAGAGGTCGACGACAAGAAGCGCAAGCCCAGCAAGGAAATCCGCGTCGAGGCCATGCGCGACATGGTGGCTTTCGCGCAGCGCACCAGCGCGCGCGGGCGCGGCACGGCGGTGCTGGTGTACCCGGCCGAACGCATGAACACGGTGACGGCCAACGCCCTGCTCAAGACACTGGAAGAGCCGGCCGGCGACACCCGGTTCGTGCTGGCCAGCGAGTCGGCCCATCAGTTGTTGCCCACCATCCGCAGCCGCTGCCAGACACACGCCATGGTCTGGCCCCCGGAAGACGAGGCCATTGACTGGCTCCAGACGGGGGCCAAAGAGGCCGGTTTGAAAGAGGTGGGTGAAACCGAGGCCCGGGCCTGGCTGCAGGCCGCCGGAGGCCGACCGGAAGATGCCCTGGCCTGGGCGCAGTCCGGACTGACCGCCGCCCGCTGGTCGCAGTTGCCCCAGGCGCTGGCGCGAGGCGACTGGGCGCTGGTGTCGGACTGGTCCGCCCCGCAGCAGCTGGCCATGCTGCAGAAGCTCTGCCACGACCTGATGTCGGTGGCGGCCGGTGCAGCACCTCGGTTTTTCCCCGCCGACAGTCTGCCGCCGGCGCCGCGGTGGGCCGTGCTGGCGCGCTGGTCCAAGGTGCTGACCGAAGCCGCGCGCACGGTCGAGCACCCCTACAACGCCGGCCTGATGCAGGAAGCCTGGGTGGCGGCCACGCGACAGGTGCTCACGCCCCGCGCTTTGCGCGCCGGATGAGCCGATTGACCAACGCCATTTGCCGCTAAACTTGCCCGCCATGAGCACCAGCCCGAGCCAGCCCGCCTCTTCACGCCCCAGCGTGATCCAGCTCTCCATCAAGGAAAAAGCGGCTCTCTACGCAGCGTACATCCCGCTGTTCACCGACGGGGGCATCTTCATTCCCTCTTCGCGTGACTACCGGATCGGTGACGACGTCTACGTGCTCCTGAGCCTGCCCGACGATCCGCAGCGCTACCCCGTCGCCGGCAAGGTGGCCTGGGTGACACCGGCCAAGGCGCAAGGTGGCCGCACCCAGGGTGTGGGCATCCGCTTTCCGGCGGACGAAAAATCCCGCCACCTGAAGATCAAGATCGAGGAAATCCTCGGCTCGGCGCTGGCCTCCGAGAAGCCGACACAGACGATGTGACCGCCGCAGGCGTCGGTCCAGCCTCCTGTTTTCTGCCTTGTCCCGGGCACCGCCTGCGGCCACCGCCATGTTCACAGACTCCCACTGCCATCTCAGCTTTCCCGAACTGACCGAGCAACTGCCGGCCATCCTGCAGGCGATGCAAGAGGCACGGGTGAACCGTGCGCTGTGCATCTGCACCACGCTGGAAGAGTTCGACGCGGTGCATGCCCTGGCCCGCGACCACCACCAGTTGTGGGCCACGGTCGGCGTGCATCCCGACAACGAAGGCGTGCAGGAGCCCACGCTGGACGATCTCCTGGCGGGCGCGGCACGCGAGAAAGTGGTGGGGATTGGCGAGACGGGGCTGGATTACTACCGGCTCAATGGCCGCAGCGTGGCCGAGATGGAATGGCAGCGCGAACGGTTCCGGGTCCATATTCGTGCCGGACGGCAGACCGGGCTGCCACTGGTGATCCACACCCGCAGCGCCTCGGACGACACCCTGGCCATCCTGCGCGAGGAGGGCGGCTTCGCAGGCAGCGCATCCGGTCCGGTGTCGCGGGGGGTGTTTCACTGCTTCACCGAGACGGCGGAAGTGGCACGGGCCGCCCTGAATCTCGGTTTCTACATCTCCTTCTCCGGCATCCTGACCTTCCGCAACGCGGCCGACCTGCGAGAAGTCGCGCGCTTCGTGCCGATCGACCGCATCCTCATCGAGACCGACAGCCCCTACCTGGCACCGGTGCCACACCGGGGCAAGACCAACAACCCATCCTACGTGCCCCAAGTGGCCCGCCAGATCGCCGAGATCAAGGGGCTGGAGGTCGAAGCCGTGGCCGAAGCGACGAGCCGGAACTTCGAGCAGCTGTTTGACCGGGCGGCCTGAATGCTGAGATTGAACATGAGAAAACTTAGAAAGTACATTGTTTTCAATGTGTTTTTCATGTTTTTCACTTTCGGATTTGCAGGTTCGTTCGAAGACTTCTTCAAAGCGGCGGAGCTGGACAACGAGTCGGCGGTGGTGGCGCTGGCGTTGCGCGGGTTCGATCTCAACAGCCAGAACGACAAAGGCGATTCAGGCCTCCATGTGGCGCTGCGTGAAGGCTCGCTGAAGGTGGTGAACTTCCTGCTGACCCAGCGCGCGGTCCGCGTGGAGCTGTACAACCGCCAGGGAGAAAGTCCCCTGATGATCGCCGCCATCCGCGGCCACCTGGACATCGCCCGCCAGCTGATCCGGCGCGGTGCCGAAGTCAACAAAACCGGATGGACGCCACTGCACTACGCCGCCTCGCGAGCCGAACCCGACAGCACCGACATGGTGCGGCTGCTGCTGGAACACCACGCCTACATCGACGCGGAGTCGCCCAACCGGTCCACGCCGCTGATGCTGGCCGCCATGTACGGCAACCGCGATCTGGTGCCCTTGCTGCTGGAAGAGGGGGCCGACCCTTCGCTGCGCAACGACCAGGGGCTGACGGCCGTCGACTTTTCCCGCCGCGCCGACCGCGACGACGTGGCCGAGCAGATCGCCCAGAGCCTGCGACAGCGCCGCGCACCGGGCCGCTGAAAAACCGCTGGTCGCATCAGCGACTGCCGCAGCTTCCGTAGGTGTAACCCACATGGGGATCGGGGCGAATGCCCCCCAGAATCGCCATGTTCTTATTCCGAGGAGACAGCCGTGGCGATAGCCAGTCAAAAAGACTTTGTTTCGGGACTCATGTTCATGACCGTGGGCGGTTCATTCGCCTGGGGTGCGGTGGACTACGAGATCGGAGAAGCCGCACGCATGGGGCCGGGGTACTTCCCCTTCATGCTCGGCCTCCTGCTGGTGTTGCTGGGTGCAATGGTCACCTTCAACTCGTTCAAGTCCGGCCCTCCGGGTGGCGACAAGATCGGGGCCATCGCCTGGCGACCCCTGGTTTTCATCCTCGGAGCCAACCTGCTGTTCGGCGCTTTGCTGGTGGGGCTGCCCTCGCTGGGCATCCCGGCCTTCGGCCTGATCGTGGCCATCTATGGTCTGGTCATCATGGCCGGCTATGCCCGCGAAGGCGCCAAGCTCAAGGAGTCGGTGATTCTCGCCACCATCCTTGCCATCGGCAGCTACCTGGCCTTCGTGAAGATGCTCAACCTGCAGTTCCCCGTGCTGCCCTGGTTCCTGGCCAACTGAACCCGAGGAGAACAACAACATGGATCTGATCAACAACCTCGCTCTGGGCTTTGGCGTTGCCTTCACCTTCCAGAACCTGATCTACGCCTTCATCGGCTGCCTGCTGGGCACGCTGATCGGCGTGCTGCCCGGCATCGGCCCGCTGGCCACCATCGCCATGCTGCTGCCGGCCACCTATGGTCTGCCGCCAGTGGCCGCACTCATCATGCTGGCCGGCATTTACTACGGTGCGCAGTACGGTGGCTCGACCACGGCCATCCTGGTGAACCTGCCAGGTGAGTCGTCGTCCGTGGTGACCGTGATCGACGGCTACCAGATGGCGCGCAAGGGCAGGGCAGGTCCCGCACTGGCCGCAGCCGGCCTGGGGTCCTTCTTTGCAGGCTGCGTGGGCACGCTGATCCTGGCGGGTTTTGCCGCGCCACTGACCGAGCTCGCGCTGGAGTTCGGTCCCTCCGAGTACTTCTCGCTGATGATCGTGGGCCTGATCGGTGCCGTGGTGCTGGCCTCCGGCTCCCTGGTCAAGGCACTGGCCATGATCGTGCTGGGCCTGCTGCTCGGCCTGGTGGGGACCGACGTGAACTCGGGCGTGGCCCGCTACAGCTTCGACATTCCGGAGCTGACCGACGGCATCAGCTTCCTGGCGATCGCCATGGGCGTGTTCGGCTACGGCGAAATCATCCAGAACCTGTCGCACCCGGACGAAAAGCGCGAGGTGTTCACAGGCAAGGTGCACGGCATCATGCCTACGGCCGAGGACTTCAAGAACATGGTCCCCGCCGTGCTGCGCGGAACCGCACTCGGATCGACGCTGGGCATCCTGCCGGGTGGTGGCGCGCTGCTGTCGGCCTTCACCGCCTACACCATCGAAAAGAAAACCAAGCTCAAGCCCGGTGAAGTGCCGTTCGGCCAGGGCAACATCCGCGGCGTGGCCGCGCCTGAAGCCGCAAACAACGCCGGTGCGCAGACCTCGTTCATCCCGCTGCTGACACTGGGTATTCCGCCAAACGCCGTGATGGCGCTGATGGTTGGTGCAATGACCATCCACAACATCCAGCCGGGTCCGCAGGTCATGACCAGCAACCCCGAGCTCTTCTGGGGCCTGATCGCTTCGATGTGGATCGGCAACGCCATGCTGATCATCCTGAACCTGCCGCTGATCGGCATCTGGATCAAGCTGCTGACCGTGCCCTACAAGTGGCTGTTCCCGTCCATCGTGCTGTTCTGCGCGATCGGCGTGTACTCGACCAACAACAACAGCTTCGACATCTGGATGGTGGCGCTGTTCGGTCTGATCGGCTACGGCTTCATCAAGCTCGGCTGCGAGCCGGCGCCGCTGCTGCTGGGTCTGATCCTGGGCCCGATGATGGAGGAGTACCTGCGGCGCGCGCTGCTGATCTCGCGCGGCGACTGGTCGGTGTTCGTGACCCGCCCGCTGTCGGCCAGCCTGCTGGTGGTGGCGGCCATCCTGCTGATCGTGGTGCTGATGCCGTCGGTGAAGAAGAAGCGCGAAGAAGCGTTTGTTGAAGACTGATACAGCTCCACTCGTTGGAGCAGGAACCCCGGTCAGAAGCCTGGCCGGGGTTTTTTTCTTGGGACCGGATCAGCCTGGTAGCTGGCGCCCAGCCCAGGCCAGCACCTGCCAGAACGCCACGACCGGCGAAAGGACGCAGGCCCAGAACACCAGGAACTCGATGACCATGGCAACGTAGTGCTCGACCGTGGACAGCATGATGTTTCCTTGCGGGCGGTGAATTCAGATGAACCAAGGGTTCTGCCGAGATGTGAGATCCGTCACAAATCTGCTGATGACTCCAGTGCGGTTGCCCAACGGCAGACTTGAAGCCGTTCGCGTGGCGCAACGTAACAAGTGTTTCTAGATGCAATGCGCCTTCAATATTCTACGATGTATATTGTTGTCAGTAGATAGCATTACTTAGCACAACTTTAACAGCAAATAAGGTACTACGTACCTAATTTGATGACGTTCGTAAGCAGGCAAAAAGTGTTGGTTTTCTCTGGACAGGTTCAACCCCGTTCAGCGAGGATCAAATGCTCACTCTCTCGGTTGTCGCCACCAAAGGCGGCGTAGGCAAAACCACCCTCTGCGCCAACATCGGTGGCTTTCTGGCAGACATGGGATACCGTGTGCTGCTCATTGACGCGGACATTCAGCCCGCGCTGACCCGGCACTTCCAACTCTCCCACGTAGCAGAACATGGCCTGACGACCATGATTCAGAGAGGAGTGCTGGCCGATGACTGCATCAGTCATGTGTGTCTCCCTCCTGAGAACTTCCGTGGGGACGCCTCGGTCCTGAACGTTCGGGGTGGGTTCCTGCACCTAGTGCGCTCAGACACCCAGCGTTTTGACGAAGAACGGGGTGTCTTTACCTATGACAGTGCGTTGCAGGACTGGCTATCCAACCGGCTGGATCGCCTGGTGCGTATCCGCCTGGCGATCAGAAACGAAGCCGTTTCCTCGAAATACGACGTAGTGATCATCGACACCCAGGGTGCCGTAGGTCACCTACAGGATGCAGCAGTCAACGCAGCCGACATGCTGCTGATTCCGGCCAAGCCCGACATTGTTTCCGCCCGGGAGTTCATCAGCGGATCGTTGCTGCTGATCGACCGCCACGAATCGGCCGGCAACATGGGATACACGATTCCCCCGATGCGGGCGGTGATCAACCACTACCAGAACACCGTCGATTCCAAGACCATCACCCAGCACATCCGCGATCAGTTCATTCAGCTCAGCGGCAAGGTCACGGTGATGGACGCCATGATTCCGGCTATCGCGGCGTTCCCAAAGGCGGCGACCGCCCAGGTGCCTGTTCACTGGATCGACCCTGGGAAGTCAAGCGACATCATGCATCGCTTGATGTGGGAGCTGATCGTTTCGCTGGAGGGCAAGTTCACGCCCAATCACAAGGGCGAACTGCAGGTGCCCACCAAGCCTAGCGCGCTCGAACCGGATACAGATCTAGCTCGGGAGGCCTGAGCATGGCCACCCGGAGAACTCCAGAGACGCTGACTGCGGTTGAGCGGGCTGCAGCATTGGCCCGTCATGGTACGCAGTTGCCGGCGTTGAGCATGGCCCCCAACAAGCCGCCGACTTCGCGCACCGGTGCCAAAAACGCAGCGTACAACGCTCTGGTCAGTGCGAACCTGAACCAGGTTGCTCGGCCATCTCGTCCGGCGGTACCGACACCATCGCTTGATCCGAAGGCAGACCCGGACGACTCGTTCTCGATGCTGCCCATCAATGAGCTGGAAGCCTACGCTCACAACCCCCGCACTGGCAGGAATCCTCGATACGACGACCTGCGGGCCAGCATCATTGCCGATGGCATCACCAATCCCATCACGGTTACCAGGCAGAACCATGGGGCCAAGTTCCACCCTTACGGCGGGGGTAACACGCGCCTGACGATCGCCAAGGAGTTGTACGAAGCCGGTGACAGCCGGTTCAGTCACCTCAAGGTGATCGTCAAGGCGTGGCCTGGGCACGCAAACGTGATATCGGCGCACCTTGCCGAGAACGAGAACCGAGGAGAGATCTCATTCTGGGAACGCGCACAGGGCGTGGCCGATTTCAAGTCCCAGTTCGAGGCAGAGCACCGTGTGGCGCTGAGCACGGGAGAACTTGCCCGCGAACTCAAGTCTCACGGCATCAACTTCGGAGTCAAGGTCATTCAGAACTTTGCCTTCGCCGTGGACCACCTCAAGCCGCTAGGCCAATGGCTCAAGGCGAAGGAAGTCAATGAAGTCATCCGTCCCGGCATGACGGGCGTGATGGCGGTCGCAGGAAAGTTCGATGTGGCAACCGCAGTGTTTGAGCCTGTTCTGCACAAACACCGCGATCAAATGCTCACAAGACTCGCTGCTGGTGACGGGAAGGGCGGCGTCGACAAGGAGACCTCCGAACCAGATACGAAGCCGGTAGAGCTCGATGCGGCCGAGTTGGTGGCCGACTTGCACCAAGCCCTGGCTACCGCCGTCGGTGTGTCACCAGAGGTTGTTCCGCTGATGATCAGCGCTGTCGAGTCCAACAGCCGGATCACGGCTGAAGAGCTGCGGGCGATCCAGATCCGCAAGCCCATTCACCCAACCTCCGACGTGGGTTCCACGGCTCGCCTACCGGCTCCGGCACCGCAGCAGCGAGCACTGGGAGGCATGCTCTCCGGAGTGCCGCCAGCAGCGGCACCACCTCTCGTAGCGAACCCGACAGCTGCGCCAGCGCCTGCAACCAACATTCACGGTTCCGCTACGGGTGCATCGCTTCAGGCCGGTACGACCTCGCCAGATCGGCCTGCGACGGCGCCTATGGATTCCAGTGGACCGCAGGCAAAACGCAATCCTCGTCTGCCAGACCAGGTCAAAGAGGGCGACCCCACAGCCCATGTGCTCAGTCTGGTGCTGGACATCAGCGATCTGGTCGTGTTGCACGACTGCATCCTCCACGTCCCTGAAATGCCATTCGGCTATTTCATGGACCTTCCTGTGTCGCTGGAGAACGTGGGCGACAAGACCTTGACATACCCGCAGCTGCGCGCGGCCGCGTGGAAGTTCCTCGCCTCGCTGAGTGGTCAGGTGGACCCGCAATGGTTCACCTTTGCCGACCGTGAGCAGTCGCGCTGGGCGAGCGCTGCGCTGCAGGGCCCAGACGTGTTCAGGCAGAGCTATTCCGACGCGTTGCGTGCCTTCACTGCAGAGACCGGTGACCCAGCGATGCTGCTGGCCGAGGTCTATCTGATGTTCAACCAGCCCGAACTGGGCTACCTCACCGTGCAGTTGCTGCGTGCCATGGAGCAACTGCGTCTGGATCACCCCGAGCGTTTCGTTCGGACTGTCACAACCGATCCAGACCTGCCCGACTGAGGCGCTTTCTTCAACCAACCCCAGGGAAAAAACACATGAACATGATGATCAACATCAGCGATCCGACGCTCACCAAGATGCTGCTTGAGCACGTGGTCGAGCAGGCCGAGGCCGGCGGCCTGGATCAATTGCTGGCCAGCGGCTTTCGGCCGGAACTTGTCGACGATCTGCGACAACGTCCGTTGCGCGACTTCTTCTACGCCGCTCGCAACGGCGGCCTGGCCATGTCGGTGCAGTTCGACATCAAGAACCTCGAAGCTTGTCTGTGGCGCCGCGACATCGCCAAGCACACCGAGACTCTCAAGGAATATTTCGTTCGACACGGGGCGTCCATCGAGATGCTGCGCAGTCTGTTCACCCTGTCAAAGCAGGAGCTGCAGCGGCTGCGCACGGAGCTTGATCTGAGCAAGGTGGGCCCCAATGGCCGTCCACGCATGCCCCCGGCGTCTATACGCGACAAGATTCACCAGAGGTGGCATGCCATCGGGCAGTCGCAACCAAACAGTCATCAACGTGACCGCCTCTGTTCGCTGCACCAGGAATTCAGTTCTTTTTCCATCGCAGCACTGCATCGCGTCATCACCGAGTTCGACGAATCGGGCACAACGGCTTCCGCACATCTGCCGGAGCCCGCACAACCGGCGGCGCCCGCCGAGGCGCAGTACCTCTCCTAACCCGTCCCCACTCCTGCAGGAGCTGACCATGCCGCAACCCTTGAACATTCCCGTTCCCGAGTCTGCGTACCGCCAAACCAGGCCGGTACTCAAAAACCGCCGCGCTCGGCGCCGCAGCATGGTCAGACCTGAACTGACCCTGGTGACCAACGAAGCCTGCTCTCTGGAACTTCCTCCAGTTTCAACAGAACAAGGTGCGGCAGCCCTGGTGACGACAAGCTTGACCAATCACTACCTCAGTCAAGCGGTGTTGCTCGACTGGCTGGGAAGCCAGCCCGTTGCGTTCCACCGCATCTATGTCGACGTCTGTGGCAGCGTCACGGCCGCCGTGTGGCTTTCCCTGGTGCTGTCGCTGCTGGACGGGCAAGGCAAGAAGAGGGTGGATGCGCAGGGAATCTTTCGTTTCGGACTCTCTACAAGCCAGTGCGAGGCGCAAACAGGACTGACCTACGCAGAGCAGCGCAAGGCCCAGCGGCGTTTGGTCGAAAGCCAGTTGCTCGCACTTGAGAGAAAGCAGGCGAGCCATGCCACGCCGTGTTTTGCGCTGGACATGAATGCACTGACACGGCTGCTTCTATCGCGAAGCTCTGGCTTGGCGGATCTGATCCAGCAGAACGTTCCCAGCAGCTCCGTGGATGTGGTCACTCTGGAGCGCCGCGCTCAGGCACGAGCTTCGAGCCGCTGCGCCTGAAGCAGTCCAGGTCAACCAACAGAACCGGGCAAGAGTCTTGTTCCCATCTACTGCTTCACTGCGAAAGCAACCGCATCTAGAGCTGGCGCAGTCTGATGCTCAGACTTCGGACGCGCGAGCGGGTACTCCAGTGGATATGGGAGACATCCGCGCTCATGACGTGGCGCTTGGTCATCTCAACGCACGCGGGTTCATCCAGTTCCACCCTTTGCTGGCGCAACGGTTGGACAGTTTCAAGGCAGCGATATTCCTGGGTCACGCCCTGTACTGGTCGCGCTACCTGGCGCACGCTCAACCCCACAGGCGCGGCTGGTTCTTCATGAGCGCTGCGCAGTGGCGCGAAGCCACAGGACTTAGTACGCATGAGCAAGCCTCGGCCCGTGGCGAACTCACCCGTCGAGGATTGCTCGAAGAAGCCCTGGCCGGGCGCCCTGCCATCCTCCACTACCGGGTCAACTTGCACGCCACAGCGAGCTTCTTGGACCTGGACCAGCTCAACTGGGAAACCATGAGCGAGCTGTTTCAGTCGTGCATCCGCTTCTACAAGCCGCTGTCGGATATCTGTGGTGGCGTTTCTGCCGGGCTGTATCTGTCCTACCTCCTGCAGCGCCAATCTTTCGCTCTTCGCAATCCTCAGGTCGATACCGCCGCGGTTGAACTGTTTCCTGGCGAGTTCTGCTATCGGCCCGAACATGCACGCATCGCCCTGTGTCTTGGGATCAAGGCACAGCGCAACGCGCGCGAGAAGCTCAAGGCTGCCGGGTTCATTCGCGAGGGCCGTTCCTCTCAAGAGGTCGTGGCGACTCGGGTGAATCTTGCGGCGATTGCCTCGTGCCTTCAGGCTCAGGAACAACCGGTTCGCAAGCGGTCAGCACGCAAAGTGGCTGCCGCTGTTCCATTGGCCTTGGTGCCGGCTCGCAAGCCCGTCAAGCCAGTCAAAGAAGACGTCGCCAGGCTAAGTCGAACGATCCTGCCGCAACGGCAACAGAGCCTCTTTGCACCGATGATCCTGGCGCACCCGTTGTCGGCCGGTGGAAGGGGCACCACCTCTGAGCGCGTACCAGTCGTCGAGCATTCGTCTGCTGCGGCAATCGCTGGTGCCGCACAGCTTGTCAGGTCGTTGTTTGCGCCGTCTTTGTTCGGCCGCCACCGCGATGCGAACAAAGCTGCGCCAATCTTTTCAACGTCCTTGCCGGTGCCGAAGTTGTCCACAACGTCGGCACTGGCAGGCCCTGAATTTGCCCTTTCTGAGAACTCAATCCGCCCTTTTTTGGATGTGAATTTGCCCTTTTTCAGAAACTATAAAGAACAAGGTATTTCAAGGTATTCACAAACAACTACGACACCGCCAGCGGACGACACCGCCAGCGGACTCCCTGGTCGTCGTCGGATTTCACGTCCAGGAGCTCAGAAGAAGGACGCCGCTGTCGTTCCTGAAACCGGTTGGGAAGCGACAGGACAGAGCGCAGAAAGCGCATTTGGCGACCGTGTGGGAATGGGCCAAGGGAGGTCCAAGGAAACGCCTGCAGACCCGCAACACCGGTTGGTACCACAGCAGGACGAGGCTGCTCCGAAACCTGTTGATCTCCACTTCCCAGACAGGCTGGAGCCCAGTCTGCGTGCTGGCGTACTTGCAACGCTCGCACAGGCGAAACCGGAGCTTCGGCAGGACCTTCTGGACGAGCTGGCTGGGCACCTGGCCTTGCCCAACAAGACCATCCACAACCCCATCGGGTGGCTGCACACCTTGATTCGCAAGCAGGCTGAAGGCTTCGTTGCCCTGGCACTGGCTCCACAGGTGGCCGAGCAGCGAAGGAGTCGCCAGCGGCATCAGCAGCGGCTGGCCAAAGCAATGACGTCTGCATTACAGGAACCTGCAGCGGCGACCGCGGAAGGGCAGCCGTCGTCCGACTCCGAGATCAAGCGCACCCACCGTCAAAAGCTTCAAGAGCTGCGGGCGACCTTCGACGCCAAGCGTGGAGGTCAGGCATGAAGGCCTCAGTCCTCCGTGTAGCGCAAAACGCGCAACCTGGTAACGGTTACCAAGTTGCGCAAAACGCGCAACTGATCAAACAACGCTGAAAGGTAGTTCATGGACATGGACAGTAAAGCGCTCTTCAACGAACTCTTGCATCGACTGCGGAAGTTTGAAGACGGCAAATACAGCGACGCGATGCTGCTGCATTACCTGCTTCGGCAAGGAGCAGATGGAAGCGAGTTCAAGACCACTGCGATCAAGGTTGCGCTTGACGCTCTGCACGGATGTCTCAACCGCTGGGAAGTGCAGCGATCAATCGTCCGACTCACTCAACTTGGTCTGATTTCGACCCGTGTGCACGCGAACACCCGCACGCACTTCTCCGTCAATCGGCAAGCGGTCCTGGCACTCCTTGCAAAGCCACTTCCACGCAATCTGCCCGGCATAGACGAGCGCCATTTCCCGTTCCTGGACGAATGGAAGTCCCTGCAGACAGACGCACTTTCGGCCAATGCAGCCAACGAACCAGCGGCTGGGCAGGAAGGCGATCACGTTCCACAAATACCCAACGCTTGAAAAGGAGGAAGAACCCATGGCCACGACTGTCGCCACCACACCAAACGCTGGCAAGAAAGCCAGCAAAACCAATGCCGCGCCGCCATCGTTGAGCAACCCGGTCCTCATACCAGCGGCCAAAAGCATGATGTTCGAGACCGAGCCGAACTCGCCGTTTCAGGACGGTTACAGCATCGCCGGTGAGCGAGCAGTCTTGGCTGAGTTCCTGGCCGACCCGCAGCGCAAGTTCGACGAGAACGACCCTCTATACGACCGACACATCGAGCTGATCGACCGCGAGGATCAGCTCGACCGGATGAAGGCGAAGTACCAATCCTCCAAGGGAGCAGACCCCGTGGTCGAGCACAAGGAGGCGGTGGCCATGAACTTCCTGGGTTCTTTGGTGGATGACGGTGTGGACCAAATGTCCCTGCACACCAAGGAAGCGTTTCGCATGTTCATGGGCCGCTCACGCGATCCAGAGAAGCAGCTCCAGCCAATCATCGGCGGCAAGCGTGTCGCTGCGGCATTGCGGGCCTTGTGGGTGCTGACTGGCAACGACAACCCCTACGCCGATTGGGGACTGCTGCGGCATGAACAGACCATCAAGGAGCTGGGCAGGCTGCTCAGCAAGCACATTGCCGACGCTCAGGCGGCATTGGACCAGCAGAAGTCCAGGGGTCTGACGTTCTCGGTGCTCCAGTCATCCAGCCCGCAGGTCTTGAACCTCGGCTTCAAGTCCCCTTACGGCTACGCGGTGGCTCAACTGGTCTCGGACTTCGACTATTTCGTGCGTCTGCAGAAGACCCTTGAGCGCAAGAACCTGCGCTCGGACCAGCAGGTGCGGCAGATCATCACCGAGACGACCCGAGTCATCCGGCGCGTCTTCAACGAGACGGCACGGTTCGACCGTTGGCTCATGCGTGACGAGATGAAAGGGCTGTGTCGGGCCGACTTCGTGCCAGATGGTGACCCAGATGGCGCCAAGCGTGTGCAGTTCGCCACCGAGGTGTTCGGGCCGTGCCCGGCCGAGGTCTATGCCGGCAAGCTCCAGCCCCGCCATTCGCGCCGTCGCATCCAGATCTCACCGGCCGAACGCAAGCTGCTGCAAGTCGTCAGTGATGAGATGCTGCGCCGCGAGCGGGAGGCCGATGCGGGCGCACTGGATGAGGCAGCCGAACAAGAGATTGCCGCAAAGCTGGTCTGAAGCAATGTTCATGAACCTGCCGCAATCGAATCCCATGGTCGAAAGGGATGGTGTTGAAAGGGCTGTGGTGGAAAGGGCCGCGGTGATCAACAGGACCCGGCTGGAGCCAGTTGTCAACCCGGCCCAATGGGCAAGGCAGGCTGTGTCGGATCAAGCCTGTCAAAAGCAGGCTGACGCAAAGGCCTTTACGGGTAGGGGCAGATTGCTGGAGCTGCGCCAACTGTTGACGGAGCTGGACCGAACCGTCGAGTCAATGAGGCAGCTGGCGGAAGCCACCAAACAGGTGCCGGGTGGGCAGATGCACCTGGTGTTGCACGTCAAGAGTTCGAGTGGATTGACCTTCCTGCGCTGGCGCGAGCGCAGCGGTGCATGCCGCCACGTGCCCTGGCCGGAGGCTCAAGAGCGCTTCGCGGAACTTGCCCCAAAGACACGGGACTGGTATGGGCTGGCTTCCAGTCAGGCGGTGCTTCTCAACGAGCGACACAAGGAGCTTCGCAGGGCCATTGCCACGGCTCGCAAGGTGGTGCTCAAGGGTGCACCAAAGGTCTTTGCGCGTCCGATTCCATTGGGTTGATCGGAGAGTGAACGTGACTCAAGCACTTCCAGCACGTCAGTGTCACAACGCGCCGGGCATCCCGTCTCGAAGCGGTAACTTGTTGAATTCAATGGGGAAAGCTTCGACCTACAGACCTCGCACTATTGAGTGGTCCGACTTCGGGTATTTTTTCCGCCATCAAGATAATGAGAGGTTATCTTGAGCGCGCAAGTCGCCGAAAAATCCACGCGGCGCGGCCGGCCCTCTGGCAAGGCCCAGGTCGGGCAAGAGGCCGGCCTTCGGCTGCACGATCTGTCGTTCGTCCGGGCCGTGGTCCAGGGCTTGGCACCAGCAGCGGCCGCGCAGCGCTACCTGCCCGAGTCGTTGGTGGATGAGAGGGTGGCCAGGACCCACCTGCGCCACCTCGTGCGGTCGGCTGCAGCGGTACTGGAAGGGATGTGCGAGCCTGTGGCCGCTCAAACCGTGCTCGCGTGGCTAGACGTTCAGATTGCTGGATCGACCCGTCCTGACGTCACCACCGCCGGCGCTGTGGGCGAGACCTTACCCAGCTTGGACGAATTCGCCGAGGAGATCGGCGCCGAGGACTTCAGCGAGCGAGAAATCCAGGAGCTGTACCAGGAACGCTATGGGGCGCAGATGGCGGTGATGCCGGCACTAGCTGCCACAGCTGCAGCCGCGGTCAAGCTTGACGCCGTGCTCCGGGCCTTGAGCATCGTCCAGTCTCGTGGGGTGGTGTTGCCCAAGGCCTCCGATCCGGTGCGTCTGTGGTTCAGCCAGACCCTGACCACCAGGCTGGTGGATGCCCAGATCGTGCTTCTGCAGGATCTGGTGCAGTACGTGAACCGCCACGGACGGCACTGGTACAAGCACGTCCCCGGCGTCGGCCAAGACCGCGCCAGGCGGCTGGTCGGGTGGCTGGTGCAGCATGAGCCCTTCCTCGACCTGAAGCTCGCTCCGCGCAGCCGCTGGGACAGCGATACCGAACGTGTTCAGGATGCTACGGAAAGCCATACGGCATGTTGTTCCATTCCATCCTCTGGCGCCGCTCAGGGCTCGGTGGCTCGGTTCTGCGAAGCAGCCCTTGCCGACGGTCCGGTCTCGACCAAAGGAGGGGAGTCGCTTCGCTCACTGGGCCCCAACGCCCTGGGGGTGCAGTCTGACCTGGACGCCGTCAAGGCTTGGCTGGAGACGCTGAGCTTCAAATCCCAGCACACCCGTACCGCCTACGCTCGGGACGCGCAGCGTCTGCTGTTATGGGCTCATGAGCGCGGCAAGACGCTGTCGACCTTGACCGTGACCGATGCTGCCGATCACGCACGCTTTCTGGTCGATCCACCGGCGCACTGGCTGTGCGAGCTGCCAACGCGCAGGGCCGATGCAGGATGGCGACCGATGCGCGGACCGCTCTCAGATGCCAGCGCTGCGCGAGCCCTCGCAGCCATCGGGCACCTGTACGGGTTCCTGGTGGAAACGGGGTTTCTGGTGGCCAACCCGTTTTCTCGCATCCGACGCTCTTCGGTTCGTGGCAAGACGCCGCAGATCGACACAACTCGGTCATTTGGATCTCATCACCTGCAGATGCTCGTCAATGTGGTGCAGGCCATGCCGGCTGGGCCGGCGCGCCGCCGCGCGCAGGCGCTGCTGATGCTCATGACGTCCACGGGAGTGCGCATCGGCGAACTGGGCGGGACCTGGGGTGATGTCGTGCCCACACAAAACGACTGGAAAGATGGCGGTGAGGCCAAGGAGGCGCAGTGTCTGCGTGTCATCGGCAAGGGAGGCAAAGAAAGGTTCTTGCCCATGAAACCGTCGGTGCTGAAGGTGCTGCAGGCGCATCTGGACGACCGCAGGGCCTTGGAACAGCAAGGGGTGCTGCCTCGGTTGGAGCTGAGCTTGACACCCCTGATTTCAGTGGTGGCCAAGCCGGTGGGGCTGGACCGGTCCAAGGACAACGGAGGCCTGTCGGCTGCGGGCATTCACCGGGTGATCAAGGCCTTGTGTGAACGGGCAGCGCGTGAATGCACGGACGCACGACTTGCTGCGGAGTTTCGCGCGGCCAGCGCCCACTGGATGCGCCACACCTTTGCCCATGCGGTGCTGCGGGCCAGCGGTGGCGATCTCCCTGTGACCCAGCAACTGCTCGGGCACGCCTCCATAGCCACCACCGGCATCTACGTCAAGGCGGATATGAGCCAGCGCCTGAAGGCCGTGATGGCACTGCCAGTCATGTTCGATGCGGGCGGACCGGCCCAACGGTGATTTCAACGGCTGGGCAGGACTGGTGCACCTGCGCGGCCGCTCTTCAAGCACCACGGAGAACTGCAATGCAGAACGTGTTCATCGGCAAGGGCAATCTGGGAGGCCCGGTCGAACTCAAGCGACTTGATGGTCGCAATGGCGAGTTTGTCGTCGCGTCCATGAGGGTGATGTTTGCCCGTTGGGGTCAGAACGAACAGGGCGACCTGGAACAGGTGGGAGGCTTCTGGCGAGAGGTGGAAATCTATGGCGAGAAGGCCGAGGCCTGCGCACGTCATCTGAAGAAGGGCGCCCGCGTCCTGGTGATGGGCGAAGAACGTGACTTCATGGCTACCGACAAGGAAACGGGCGAGCAGGTGCAGGTGATCAAGATCGTTGCGGACGATGTGGCCCTGCAGCTCTCGCGCATCGAGTCGATTGTGTTTCAGCCCTCGCGCGCCAAGGAAGAAGTTCCTGCCTGAAATACGCAGGCACCGCCGTCGTGACGATCCCAACAAAGAGAAGCGTCGCCAGTACCTTTCATCACGACACGGAGGCCCAACATGTCAGTCAAGCCAAATACGACAACACAGACACAGGGAACCAGGGCAGAACCACCGGTGAGCCAGGAGCGCAAAGAAGCCCTGCTCAAACTGATCCAGGTGGAACCCGATCACCTCAGCGGCCTGGTGCACGCCACCGGCTGGGGGGAAGACCAGACGCGCATGGCGCTGTTGCAGTTGACGGTTGATGGCCTGGTGCGCCGGCACAACCGATCTGGGCGGCAGTATTTTGAAGCCGTTCACCGAATCGAATCCCAGTCAGTGAGCCACGCTTGAGCCAGGCGATCCTGCCAGCGCCTGTGGCGCTGCGGCCACCGGAGCTGGTGGTCAAGGCGGTGTTCGATGGCAAGCGCCTGGGCTTGCAGTTGCACTACATCGAAGGCATGGGCAAAGAGCTGTCCAGGGCTCGCGCTTGCTGGTTTGCGCCGGGGCGCCTGTGGGTGAGCGAACAAAGCTCGGACGCTTCGACCCTGGCCTGGCTCAAACGTCTCTACCGTGGCGAGCACGTCGACGTGGATTCGGGCTTGGCCATCATCACTGCGGCCATCCGGTCGCCGCAGCCCGACTACTTCACGCAACGCCTGGATGTGCAGGTGTTCCCGCTGGCCAAGGTCGATCCGGGCAAAGGACGCCACGCGGTCAGCTTCTACTTCGATTCGCTGTGCGTCAAGGCCATGCACGCCTTGCGCGGGCAGTTCCATCCTGCCGCCAAGGCCTGGCAGGTGCACGGTGACGTCGAGGACATCCTGGACACGCTCAAAGAGGCGGCGTTGGTCGAAGATGTCCATGTCTTCGTCCATGAGAACCCCGTGGTTCTGGAAGACCTGGTGGCGTCTTCCAGCGCCGAGTCGCCGATCTCGGTACCGGCGGCGACCCCGGAGCGCGGCATGGGCGCGGGGGGCGATGACGAGGAAGGCGCAGGGTTCCTCTCGGCCGAGCTCGAAGAGTCCAGTCGGTTCGAGGTTGACGGGGTGCTCATGAGCCAGGCGTGCGCCGCTGCAGGCCTGCGCGACTACCAGGAGGTGGGTGTTCACCACCTGGTGTCTCAATCGGGCGCTTGCCTCGGGGATGACATGGGCCTCGGCAAGAGCCGCCAGACCGTCGTGGCCACGCGCTTGATTGCAGGGGAGGGCAGGGTGCTGATCCTTTGCCCGGCCAGTCTGCGCATCAACTGGGAGCGCGAGATCCACGCCGTCTACCCGCAGGGAATGGTGGGCATCGTCGGCGAGGACCGGCATACCACCCTGTACGGTTGCGACTGGGTGATCGCCAACTATGAGCGGCTGGGGGGCCTGGTGCGTGATCCCGAGTTGGCCTTCGAGGTCATGGCCATTGATGAGGCGCACTACCTCAAGGAACACCAGGCTGGGCGCACGCGCAATGCCTTCGTGCTGGCCACGCGAATACCGAGACGCTACGTGGTGACGGGCACGCCGCTGCTCAACCGAGAGGTCGAGCTGCACACCCTGCTGCGCATGACCGGGCACCGCCTGGGCAGCATGTCGCTGCGCGACTTCCGCAAAGCCTACTCCGGCTCGAAGGAGCGGCGTGCCGAACTGGCCGCAGCGCTCAAGGGCTGGATGCTGCGCCGACGCAAGGACGTGCTCAAGGACCTGGGCACCAAGTCGCGCCAGGTGCGCTACATCTCGCCGCCAGAGGGCCTGGGCGCCTACAACGAGATCTACGCGGACATGTCGCTCTACGTCATGCCCAAGATCGTCAAGCTGCGTCAGGCGCTGGAGGCCTTGAAGACCCAGTTCCTGATCGAGACGGTCGAGGGACTGGGCGAGGGCGACAAGATCATCATCTTCTGCGAGTACATGGCCACTGTGCAGGCCATGAAAGCCGCCTTCAGCGCGGCCGGCATCCAGTGCGTGACCCTGGTGGGCTCCGACTCGGCAAAACGCCGCCAGGCGGCCATTGACGCCTTCCAGAACGATCCGGCGGTGACGGTGTTCATCGGCACCACCTCGGCCGCTGGCGTGGGGATCACGCTCACGGCGGCGAACTATGTGGCGTTCGCCTCACTGCCGTGGACTCCGGCCCTGATGCGTCAGGCGGAAGACCGGGCCTATCGGCTGGGACAGCAGCGGGACGTGATAGTGATCGTGCCGCTCATCGAGAACACGCTCGATGACGGCGTCTGGAGGCTGCTGCAGAGCAAGCAGGAGACCGAAGACGACGTGGTCGAGTCGGTCAGAGCTGCATTGCCCGGAGAGCTGGCCAGCGCGGTCGACGCGGCCAATGCGGCACTGCTGTTGGAGGCCGCGTGAGCGCTCGCCCGGCACACCGAAATTGTTTGCTTGTGCGCAGTCTGGCCAGCGCGTGCAGGTTCGTTGAAACGGCCGTTCAGGAGGACTTCATGAAAACTCAATCTGTCACATGGGCTGCGCTCGCATCCGCATTGGTGTTGGCCGGATGCGCGGCCACGCAGACGACACAGCAGGGCGCTGCCGTCGAGATCGTCACTCAGAAGCCCGCAGGCTGCCGCCTGCTTGGTGAGGTGGTCGGCAGTCAGGGCAACGTCTTCAGTGGTGACTTCACCACCGACGAGAACCTGCTCATCGGTGCCCGAAACGATCTGCGCAACAAGGCCGCAGCCATGGGCGGCAACGTGGTCCACGCACAGGATGCACTGCACTCAACCCATCCCAACAGCAGAGGAGCGGTCAAGAGCACGGTGGTGGGCAGCGTGTTTGCTTGTGCCCGCAAGTAGAGCAAGCACACAACCTGAAGTTGGACACGTCATGAACATCAAGAGCTACATCAGCGCGCCCGCTCTGATACCGCTGATCATCTTCATTGAGGGCTTCTGCTCGCTGGGTGCCGAAATCGTGGCCTTGCGCCGCCTGGTCCCTCATGTGGGCAGTGCCATCGTGGTCACGGCGCCCACCATCGGCTTCTTCCTGCTCGCGCTGGCGCTCGGGTACGCGGCAGGAGGCAAGGTCACGCAGGGACATCTGGCCCGCGTGACCCGAAACTTCCTGCTCTCTGGCGTCATCGTCGGCGTGGGCCTGGCCGGGCCGGTGGTCAATGCCCTCTTTGCGCAACTGCAGCCGGTGTGGTTGGCCTACTTGGTGTTCATTGGTGGTGTGCTGTGCCCCATCGCCTGGTTGCTCGGGCAGACCGTGCCGATCCTGAGCAACTTGATGAAGCACGACCATGTGGGCCAGGCCAGCGGCACGGCGCTGTACTGGTCCACGCTGGGTTCGTTCCTCGGGTCGGTTTCACTGTCGGTGATCGTGATGCAGTTCTTCGGGGTGTCCACAGCCGTGCTGACCTGCACGTTCGGGCTGCTCGCAGGCGCCCTGCTGCTCCAGCCTCGGCCGCTTGGCCGGACCATGCTGCCTGTGGCGGTCGGGGTGGGGGTGATCGTGGTCAACCTCACGCCCATCGCCGCGGCCGACACGGCCTATGCCGACTACCAGGTCATGCCGCTGGATTCGGTCGGGCATGTTCGCGCCCGCATGTTCATGTCCAACAACTCGCTGTCGTCCCAGATCGACGACAGCACGCCGCCCAAGGTCCATCCCTACATCAGCCACATACGTCGAACGCTTCTGGATGACCTTGGGTTTCGGAAGCGGGAGGTCCTGGTGCTGGGCGCTGGCGGCTTCACCCTGTCTCAGCAGGAGCCCTTGAATCGCTACACATACGTGGACATCGACCCGGCGATCCATCGGATCGCTGAGGATCACTTCCTGCGGGCACCGATCCAGGGGGAATTCGTCGCGCAGGACGCGCGTCGCTACGTGCTGGAGACTGCGCGCCGCTTCGATGCCGTTGTGGTGGACGTGTTCAGTGATCGTGCGGCCATTCCCAGCCACCTGGTGACACGGGAGTTCTGGCAGGCCACCCAGAAGACGTTGCAGCCCGAGGGGGTCTTGTTGGCCAATCTCATTCTGGACTCGCGCCTGGCCTCGCCCTACGCGCGCCACGTGCTGGACACCATGGAGAGCGTGTATGGCCGCTGCAGTACAGAGGTGCTGCGCAAGGGGCAGGCGCTGTCGAACGTGATCGCCGTTTGCCATGCTGGCGGCCGACCGGAACCGAGAGTGATCTACTCGGACGAGCGCAACAAGGTTGACTTTGAAAAGTATGCAACAGGCATCCGGTGAGGGCAGGCTGTTGTTGGCCTACTGGGTCAACTTTGGTCCCAGCCCTCAACCACCAGGTGCGCGTCACCAGGGCATGCGTTGATGGCAGCGGGGACGAACTTGCCGTCCCGGGTGGCGCCGACGGAGCTTTCATGTTGTCGTGCAACTGGCGAAGCACCGGACCGGCGGGGACGAGGTACCGGTTGGGATAGCCTCCGCCAGAGAGTTGCTGTGCGACGCCTTGGGCCACCAGGTCTTCGATCCACCGCGGCCCGGAGACACCGGTCTCCCAGCTGGCCAAGTGGTGCGCTTCGCTGCTTTGTTGCGCACTGTCCGTGGTGTGTAGACGTACGGTGAACCACCAACCCAGCATGCGTCAGTTCTTCCTGTCTGATGGAAAAAACGCCCGATGATCGCAAGACCATCGGGCCGGGCAACCGGCACTGTGACCGGCCCGCTCAGGGAGGAGAGGCGGGGAGGTTCAATGTCCTCAAAGCCAGTTTAACGCCACTCGACCACATTGACCTGTCCCGGACGTTGCCGGCAGGCGGCTTGCGACTATGCCCACGCGTCAGTTGGCCTTGAGGGCTTCAAGCCGTCCCAGACCGACGAGAAACACGCGGCCCGGTTCATCGCGCGCGAAATCGACCTTGCCGAGTTCGTCGCGCCCAGGTCGCGCTGAATCTGTCTTGATGACGTCAGCCAAGGGCAGCTTCAATAGCGGTTTTATAGACGTTCTCATCCGGCAAGGTGACGTTGTTGAACGCCTCTTGCACCTTGTAAACCGTGGTCGAATGTGGCGGCAGTGCCTTCAGCGGCACCGTGGTCCCGTCGATGATGCCGGCTTCTTCGTGTTCATAGGCAAGGAACGTGATCGACGCCGGTTGCAAGGCATAGCGGATCAAACCACCAACGCCACCAAGGCGGGCCATGATCCGCGTGTAAACAGGTTGCGGGCAGACGAAGAACAAGCCTTTTCGGCACAACGCTTCACGTTGCAGCACCTGGCCCTTGTAGATCAATTGGGGAAGGATGCGCTTATTGACGTTTTCCCAGTTCAGGCCGGCAGTGGTCGCCGGGTTCGTGCGTTCCGGCGTGAGCAGGGCTTCCCGACCGTTACGGTAGTTGCCCGTTGTGTCAATGGTCTGCACTTCAACAGCGACAAACTCTTTCAGTTTGCCATTGGCATCAAGCAACGCCAGCACCCAATCCACGAAGTAACTGCCCGCGCCGTCCTTTTGCGGCAATCGCAACTCGCCGCCCCAGCGTTTGCCGAACACGGCTACGACCGGCGCTTGTTTCGCCCGCGCCCGTGCTGATGCTTGCCGACCCGCGATCAGCTCTAAATCGTCGTCAAACGCGATCTTTGCCACGTCATACAGGGCACGGTACTTATCTGCGTACAAGCGGATAGGACAGCAAATGACCGGGCCAGAAGTTGCCGGCTTGATGGTGCAAACGCCGGCGATGGCTCCGTCACTCAACCGCTTTTCGCACCCTTCGGACAAGTAGGGGCATTGCTTGTCCGTCGCGGCGGCCACCGCCGCCGGAGAGTGGTCATCGGAGCGATAACCGAAGAACTCCCAAATCTTCCCCGCCACTACGCCACCCGCACTTTGCGCTCGTTCTTGCGGACACTCCCCAGCACATGGGCGATAGCTCGCCCGACGGCTGCGCCCAGCAGCGGCGGCACAGCGTTACCCACCTGTTCGTATTGCTCAACCCGCGACCCGCAGAATACGTAGGAGTCAGGGAAGGACTGGATGCGTGCCGCTTCGCGCACGGTAAAGGCTCTGTCCTGCTCGTAATGGAAGTAAGCGCCCCAATGTGGATCGCACTTGGTCAGGATGGTGGATGCGAGGCCGTCAGGATTGACCCGACCGTAACGCTTCGTGTGGTCACTGCGCCGCGCCATGCGCATCCCGCGTGGCAACAGTGCATCGGGAATGTCCGTCCAGTTCCCGCCCGGCGGAATGTGCGTCATGCGTTCAAGGTTGATCTTGCTTAACCGGGCGGCCTCGTGACACGTCACGCCCGTTGAACCCGCCCGCATTACTTGTTGATACGGATTGTCCGCCGGGTGCCGGTAGTCTTTGACCCGTTCGCCAATCTCGCCGTTGCGCAGGGCCGGTAAGTCACCAATGGCATCCTTGACCGTGACGTGTGACGGCAACTCCAGGGAGCGCGGTAAGTTCACTAAGTTTTTCCCGGCGAATTGCGAGGTGAAATTCACCCGAACCGGCGCATGGCGCAGCGGTTCCGGGAATAGCGTCGTCGGATCGACCCCGCAACGGCTGCCAAGGATGATCGTGCGCCAGCGGGTTTGCGGCACGCCGTAATGCGGCGCGTACAGAATCCGCACGTCGGCGTCGTAGCCGAGCTGCTTCAATGACTCCAGGATCGCATCCAGCGTTGCGCCGCCTTCAAACGAGACCATGCCTGGGACGTTCTCGATCAAGACCGCGCGGGGCTGAAATTCGGTGACAAATCGCAGGTATTCGCGGAACAGGTGGTTCCGTGAATCCTCGGTGGAACGCTTGGGCGCGTTGATCGAAAAGCCTTGGCAGGGCGGGCCACCGGCAATCAAATCCAATTCGCCCCGCTGCAAGCCCAATAGCTTTCGGACTTTGCGTGCATCGACCTTGCGAATGTCCCGGCTATCGACCTGCGTGGCCGGATGGTTGGCGGCGTAGGTTTGCGCATAGCGCGGGGAAATCTCGTTTGCGTAAAGCGACGTGAAACCGGCTTCGCGCAGTCCTTCGGACAGTCCGCCCGCACCTGCAAACAAGTCGAGCGAGGTCAAGCGCCCTTCCAAAGAATTAAGTTGGCTCATATCGCCTTTCTCTTGGTTGATTGACGTGGCTTCCTGGCTGCTGGTGCCGTGAACATGTCGGGTTGCAAGCCGCCTTGATGCCGGTCGGCGAATGCCTGCATGAACTCGCGCAACACTTCCGACGCACTCCTGTTTTCGGCCAAGCAAGCTCCTTGGAACGCCTCGCGGAGGTCCCTCTCAACACGGATACGGAGGCCAGCGTCTTTGCTCGACATATGGCGACAGTATCTCATGGATACACGTTTGTGTATCCAAAAATTGAGGCATGGTTTACCTATCTCACTGGCGACAGGCCCGTGCGCCTGATCAGCTCGCTTTGCCACCATCGGCGGCCCGCACGAGGGTCGTCAAGCGCTTAACCTGACTGGTGCTGCACTCGGCCAGCCTCGGCGTATCGGCAATGCTATGGCCGCTTGAGCGCAGGGCGGCAATGCGTTCATGCATGGCGTTGTCGGTCGACCGACCGGCGTACCTGGGGTCGCCTCAGAAGTGATAGCACCGACGAGCCCACTTGGCTGCGCGCGACAACACCACGCCGAACATCAACGCATAGACGCCCACCACCAGCGCCGCGTAGGCAAGGAGCGCGGCCCATGGCGGCACCACCGGAAAGATGGTCATGTAGTAGTTGTCGGCCCGGCCAGACGAGAGAGCGAGCGCGATCAGCAGGGGGCCTGCGGCCAGGATGGCGAGGCCCCCACCGAAAGCAACCCAACCACGGGCCGACTCGCGCATGTGATGGGAGTCGTCGTACCGACGGGTCAACCACGCATAGATTTCAAGCATTCAAGCTCCTTGTCAGGTCGTTGCGGGGATTGTACAAACAGGGCTGTGTATTTGAACAGTACCCCTCTTTGGTCTCTTTCGCTTCATGGCTCCGCGTACATCCAAAGTCGGCGACCTTTCCGTGGTGGTGGTCGGTCCACGCACCCTGGTCCGCCGTGGGTCGGTCGTTGCCGTGCTGGAAAGAGCCCACCAACACAAACGGATCGCCAGAGTCATTCACGGGGGCACGCCTGGCCCAGAGTTGTTCGCGGCACAGTGGGCCGCCGACCTGGGACTCGAAGCGATCTGCTGTGCCGCGGACTGGGTACAGCATCAGGAGCTGGCCGCTGTCGACCGCAATCGAAGGATGATCGTGGACTACTCGCCCGACGGCGTGATCATCTTCCCCGGGACTTTGTTCGGCGACGACCTCGCCGCTCGTGCCGGCGCAGCCAAGATCCCTGTGTGGCGTCCTCGTGTGCGTGAGCGATAGGCGCTGGTGTTGACAGCCGAAATCGGCGCTGTTACTCTTTCCGCGTGATCTGCCCTCGGGCACCACGCGGCACCTCAACTCCTGGAAGGTGCACGGTCTGACTCCCAAGGTCGGCCTGGAGTTTCTGTCCTTCGTAACCCAGATCGGGATGTTCTCGCTTCCCGATCTTGGCCTTACGGCTGGGCTTGGGTATGCGCGTTCTCCTGGTCTTCAACTTTTTTGGAGATCTTTGAAATGAACGCCTCTTCTTCTACCCAAGCTTCCCACTTCAATCTGCACGTCTCTGGCATCGGTTACCTCAACCGTGTCCGCTGGGTGTCGCCAAAGCAACGTGGTCGCAGTGCTGAACCGTTCCTGGCCTGCAGCATTTCGGCGCTGCGTGGCAATGCGCAAGCACCGGACTACACCTACTTCGACCTGCGGGTCTCTGGCCAGGAAGCGGCCGAACTCGTCGAGAAGTGCATGGAAGACGTCGATCAAGACCGCAAGGTCGTGATCTCGTTCAAGGTCGGGGACATCTACCCGCACCAGTACGAACGCGATGTGAAGGAGAACGGTCGCAAGACCGGAGAGAAGGAAATGGCGTGCCTCATCAAAGGTCGCCTGCTCCTGATCAACACCATCACCGTCGACGGAGCCCGTGTGTACGAGCGTGAGGCTGCTGCGCACGCAGAGCCTGGTGCCGACGACCATGCCGATGACATCCCGCCGCAAGGCTCGGATGACAGCGTGCTGGACGGCGGCGAGCAATCGCAGGATGAACCCGCGCCAGCGAGTGCAGAACAGGCCCGTCCTGTTCAACGCATCCAGGCACTGGCTCCCGCGAATGCACCTCGGCCTTCTCTTTCGCGGCACCGCACGGGTGCGCGTGAAACGGCGACAGCCTAGGCTGATCGCACTCTGAAACCCTCGCACCGCTTCGGCGGTCGAGGGTTTTTTCATGGCCTTTTGTTATTGCAAACCCGCGCGGTGTCGAGATACCGCGCAGGGCGGGGTGTCTCCGAACGCGCTTTTTCTCTGGAGATTTCCCATGGCTACCAAGACTGACTCAGACGACGGTGTTCTCGACTTTCGCCGCTACGGCTACCTGACCTACGCAGGTTGCGCACGCCGCGCCGAAGTGCAGGTCCTGAAGTCCCACGCGGGCTGGTACATCGGCACCGTCAACGAAGACGGACTGCCGTGTGCCCGGGAAAGCCAGGAATACTGGCCGAGCGAAGAGCTTGCTCTGGCGGCGTTGACGAACGACACCTGGACGCAGAAGAACTGGCCATGACTGACGCAGTCAAGGTTCGGCTCACTGGGTACCAGGCGTTGATCCAAGAGGCGACCGGGGTGACCGACCGGGAGCACATCGAGCGCATCGAGGACACGATGCGCCATGTGATCTTTCACAGCACCCTGAGCTGGCAAACGCGCGAGCAGCTCATGCAAGGCGCGCGCGAGGCCCTGCAAATCATCACTCTCGTCTGAACGACGTTTCTTCAACCGACCCCACGTGCCGCAAGGCCGTGGGGTTTCTCTTTTTCTAGACATCTGACATGAAAACTCTCACGCCTCACCAGGGCTACTGGCTCAAGAAACTGGGTTTGCATCGCGGCTCGCCGCGCCTTTGGTTTGAAACAAATCGTCTGGGGTCGGCTGGCCTTCTTCCAGGCAGTCGATTCGATGTGGTGGCACTGGAACATGGCATCAAACTGGTGCCGAACTTACACGGTCAGTACGGGGTGAGCAGCAAGGAACGCAATGGCCGACAGCTGCCGGTCATCGACATCAACAGTCGGGAGGTGCTGGCGCCTCTTGGTGAACAACAGGTGGTCCGTGTGGTTGTGAGACTTGACGGCATCTTCGTGCTGCGCGTGGCATCGGAGCAGGCCAAGGCCGAGCGGATCAAGCGTCTGCAGACCAAACTCGCTACCGGCGAGCAGCTGGCCAGCGCCAGCATTGCACATGGTGCTGGTGTGCTGTCCAACGTGGCGCACGCCGGATTCAAGGACGCCGGGATCGAGCTGGACATGAAGGTGCTCTGCGAGATCGACGCGGCCTACGTCGAGCAGTCGCTCAACTGCAATCCGGTCAGTGCAAACGCCACACCCTTCTGTGCCCCCATCCAGGAGCTGGTGCAGGACGAATGGCTGATGCGCCAGGTGCCTCGGGTCGAAGTGCTGGAGATGGGCTTGCCCTGCTCAGGCGCATCACGAGCAGGGAAGTCCAAGCGTGGCCTGTCCATGATGGAAGACCACCCGGAGGTCGGGCATTTGATCTATGCCGCCCTGGCGCTGATCCAAAAGCTCCAACCTGCAGCCATCGTTCTGGAGAACGTCGAAGACTACCGGGTCAGCGCTTCCGCGCAGATCCTGCGGTCCCAGCTCCGGGACATGGGCTACCAGGTGCGCGAGCACGTCCTGCGTGCCCGTGACTTCGGGTCGCTGGAAAACCGGGTGCGTTGGGCCCTTGTGGCCACCACCGACGGATTGCCAGTGGTCGAGTCAGTCTCCCCACAGGGATCGGAGCCCGGGATCACCCTCGGGGCATTGCTCGATGACGTGGATGCCGACGCACCGTGCTGGTCGTCCATGGAGTACCTCAAAAGCAAAGAGGCCAGGGACTTGGCCGAAGGCAAGGGCTTTGCCATGCAGTTGGTCGACGCGAATTCCACCAGCGTGCCAACGATCCGCAAGGCGTACAACAAGGGCGGCTCGACCGACCCGTATGTCCGGCATCCTACCGATGCGAGGCTGTTGCGCAAATTGACCCCCGCAGAACACGCAAGGATCAAAGGCGTTCCGGAAACGCTGATCAGTGGGATGTCGGCGACGGGGGCCCACGAGGTGTTGGGGCAGGGCGTTGTCTGTGCTCCGTTTCGGGCGCTGTTTCAAGAACTGGCCGAGTGCTTCAAGCGTCTTCGGGATCACGGCCCGGTTTGGATCGGTGAGTGCACTTGCGCCCACCGGTTGACCGGCGCCATCGGGTAGCTGCCACCAGGCACACCTGGCCTTCAGGGCGGGGGGCCTGGTGCTCCCGCACCACGCCGGCCAGTCAGGCGAGCAGGCGCCGCATCGCGTCAGGGCACACACAAAATTGATGCGTTGCGGTATCCTCAAGACTTTCCGAGCGTTCACCGGCATCGCTTCAAAGAGCCGGAGCCAGCACTGCTGGCACATGATCCACGTCAACCCCTGAAGCGTGGACGCTCCTTCGGGAACCGGGGTTTCTGTCCTCACTGGTCGCCTCGCTGATGCACACCTCGACGCCAGACCAGCAAAGCTGCCAGGTCGGAAGCCTGTCAGTTCTGTAGAAGCTCGGAGGCGCCGACCCGCTCCCTTGTGGGTCGGCCGTTTCCTTGTAATTGCACTTCACTGTTTTTCAACCCTGTCGGGATGCATCTCCCGGCACGGTGCTGGTGTGTGCTCCTGGCGTTTTCTCATCAGGAGCACACACCATGATCAAGTGCCAAGGCACGCTTCGCATCAAGAAGATTCGACAGAGCCGAAACGGCGCGTTCTGTATCGCGGACCTGGCCACCGACTTCGGTGAGTTCAAGGTCAAGGACCCCATGCTCGACCAGTTCGAGGAAGGGGAATACCAGGGGACCGTGTGGATCAGCGAGATCTACATGTCCCAGTACATCTCGTATGGCAAGGCTGTGACCGAGCTGCGCGCTCGGCTGCATGACCTGCAGGTGGATTCAGAAGATCGCAAGCCGGTGCGCTCCAACGAGCACAGCGAGCCAGATCCCATTGACGAGGTGCCGACCCCTCAGGTTCCCCCGAAAGCGTCCCAGAAGCCCGCCACGCGGACCAACTGGGCCGACATGAGGGGCAACCGGCTGGGCAAGGAAGCCACATCGGTGTCGGAGAAAGACGCTGGCCAAGCGGTTGCGCAAGCCGGCCAATCGACCGGCGACATTGAACTCTTTGGCCAGGAGCTGGCCACGCAGATCGAAAACCACCAGGCCGTGAAGCTGGACCCGACGGTAGACCGTGTGTTGTTCCGCAAGCAAACTGCGGGCTTGAAGGCACGGGGATACACCTTCGACTCGAAACAACAGACCTGGATCCATCCAGGCGCGTAACCATGTCGTCTGACGGCCCACTGAGGTGGGCTGTCCTCTGGGGCCAACGGACTCCAGTGGACAGCCCATCCCTGCGACTTTCTGGTTAGCAGGTGGGAAGCAAAACGGCAAACTTGGGTGGCTGCAACCTGATGTGCGGCGGCTTTGCGGCTTGAGCGGACGGGGGGACGCAAACCTCCGACCAGACTCCCGCGCCTTTTTTTGATCGCCTGGACCCTCAGCTTTCGGCGATCCGTGCCTGCCGACACACTGGCAATGCGCGAGGGGGTGAAAGTAGAATGATTCTGTTCAAACTCGGAGCCCAGATGGGTTCCCGCAGCATCCCTGACAACAGGGTGTTTCGGGAAACCATCTGACCAATACCAAGATTGGTTTCAACGCACGATCAACTCTGCAATCGTGCGCAGCGAGCAACCGCTGGAGTTCATGTCTTTCATCAACCCCCTGGGGACTCTCATGTCCCCCCTGGGGTCTGGGCGTCTCCATTTTTATGGAGTCAACATGTCCCAACTCTCCCAAGGAAACCGGCGCTCGCTGTATGCGATCTTCCTGGCGTGGCTGTCACAGGCTTCGACGAAGGAGACCGATCAGCTCGACGAGCTGCTGGACAAGCACCCTCCCCAGGGTGCGCGTTCGGTGCTCACGCTGGTCAGCAATTGCCTGGACGATCCGGTTCTTCGGCCGCAACTGCCGAAGAACCTGGCTCTACGACTGCAAGCGGTGAATTGGCTGCAGGGCGGATTTGCCGTCCGAGCCGTTTGAGTTCCTGCCAGGCTGCTTCCCCGTCCGGGTCTTCCAGCAAACGGGCTACCTCGGCCTCCAGGTCGCGGTGGCCGCCTTCAATCACCACCCATCGCGATGTATCGGTCATGCCGAGAGTGTCGCAGGTTCAACCAAGGGAAATCATCATGAGCACCACACTACCGATGCAACCTCGAAACGTGAAGATAGCGGTGGACGTTCCTGTCGAAAAACAAGAGCAGTTCCACCGACTCTGGATGCAGATCCTCAGTGATGAGGAGGCTCCCATCAATCAGCAGATTCGCGCGGAGGATGCCAAGCGCGAGGACGTCATGGCCAAAGGAAAAGCGGCGCTGTTTCGGCTGTACGGCATTGCCCAGGGAGACACCGGTCAGTGCCGCGTCATCGCGCGGTTTCTGGCAGGGCTGTACAACGGCACGCGCTTCCCCTTCGACCTGACGGACTTGCGGACGATTGACGGCAATCTCTTCGAGGACTGCATGTCAACGCTGCGAATGGATGCAAGGCACTGCGTCCAGGAGGTGCACAACTACTTCGACGACGGCGGACGCCGTTGGGAAAACATGATCCGGGACTGGAAGCTGGAGACCGCATCCAAGACCTGACTCGATAGTTCATCAACCCCGGATGGGATCACACGATCCCTTCGGGGGCGGTGGTCCCACCTTTGTTAAATCAAGGAGAGATCACCATGAACGTTAACGACGTTCAACCCACTTTGCCCACCCTGGGCGAAGAAGTGCAGCAAGTGATGCTGGGTGCCGTGAAAGCGGCATCCCAGAACAAGCAAGCTTCGGAGCGCATCGAAGCCATGAAGGGCGTGACACGCCAGGAATGGAAGGACGCTGCGCGCGCGCTGTTGATGTCTCGCAAGACCGCAGTGCTTGAAGCGCTCTCGCTGGCCAGCCTCGAAGCGGTGGCTTTCGGTCACATCGACATGCGTGATGTTCTGCATCATGTGGTGGACGTGGCCGAGGAGCACGCTGCCGAGAAACGGATTCGTGACATCGCCAGCCAGCGACTGAACATGGACCTCGATGAACAAGGGTCGGCCTTGCACAGCCTGGAGACAGGTCTGCTGCACGACGCCCTGATGGAAGCCTACATCTCGGGTCAGAACTCCCGTACTGCCTGAGCCTTTTCAACCCACCCCGGACGGGACGACCCGTCCGGGCGTCCCTTGTCCTCTTTTTCAAGGAGACGCACATGGCGTTGCTTTTCTCTCGGCTGGCCAACAACTACGTCAAGGCCGGCTACTACCCCACCGACGAGGACACCCTCTCTCGTGTGATTTCGGCGTTGGCACCACCTTCGAAGGCTGGCACGCTGCGCTTGCTGGACCCGTGCTGTGGCACTGGTGCGGCTCTTGCCGACATTGCCACGGGCCTGCAGGACGTGCTGGAGATGTCCCAGTCCCGCAGCCAGGTCGAAACCCTGGGTGTCGAGTTCGACCGCGAACGCGCCTGGGAGGCCAAGAAGCTTCTGGGCCGTGTGTTGCATGCCGACGTTCACGATGTGGTCGTCAAACCGCGTTCGGTGAGCCTGCTGTTTCTCAACCCACCCTACGGCTTTGGCGTCAGCGATGCCGCGAACCCGGATCGCAACAACCTCGACGCGAAAGAAAAAGCGGAGCGGCTGGAGCGCACCTTCCTGAAGAAAACTGTGGGCACGTTGATGCCCGGTGGCGTGCTGGTCTACATCGTGCCGTTCTACGCGCTCGATGACGAGATCAGAACCTACCTGGCCCGCAACTTTCGCAACTTGCGGTTCTTCATGGCACCGGAGAAGCAGTTTCAACAGTGCGTCATCTTTGGCATCAAGGTCAAGCCCGGACACCCCGACAAGGAAACCCTGGCGCAGCTGACCCGGGCCCAAGCTGGCGAACTGGCGGAACAGGTGCTTCCTGTGGAGTGGTTGGAGCAGCCCTACGAGCTGCCGGCCGCGCCGGCGGAAGAGTTCGACTTTCGGGCGGTTCGGATCGACGCAGAGCAGTTGCAAGAAGAGCTGCAGCGCTTTGACAGCAGCCTTCTGTGGTCGCAGTTCAACCAGCATTTCAACCAGGTCAAGGCGACGCATCGCAGGCCGTTGCGAGATCTCAGCCGTTGGCACCTGGCGTTGGCCCTTGCGGCAGGTCAGGTGACAGGGATGGTGAGGTCCAAGACGGGCAGGGCGTTGCTGATCAAGGGCGATACCTTCAAGAAGAAGGACCGAAGCGTGAGCATGGAGACCGACGAGAAAGGCAACGTGAGCCAGACGATCACCATGATCGACCGGTTCGTGCCCGTGATCACGGCCATCGAGTTCACACCAGGTCCTGACCTTGGTCGAATCATCCGCATCAGTTGAAGGAGGATGCACATGCCTATGACCATCGACATGACGCCGAGCTGGGGTGAACTGGGCCTGCTCGTCAAACGGCTGGCCTTCAGCGCGGAAGACAAGGCACTGCGTCACATCTGGCCCGAGGTGGCGAAGGCCTTCGCGTCTGCGCAGGCTCTGAGCAACCTCATGCAAGGACTGTCTGAAAGAGCAACGGGCCATCGTCGCCAAGACGATGTATGACGAACTGGTCAAGCAAGGCTACGATCCGAGCAAAGAAGGAGGTAGCCTGTGAAAGATTGGAACGTCTACGCCGAAGGGGAGCACATCGGCACTGTCAGTGAAGACACGGAGGAACTGGCGCGCTGCGCCGCTCTGTCCAAGTACAGCATCAGCGCCGAGGAGTTCGAGGCCCGAGAGGCCGCAGGATTGGCCGTCAAGGGCATCCCGCCCGACTGGGACTTTCATGTGACTCCGGTCTGAGCCGGTACAACAACAAGGCCGGCTCGCACCGGCCAGCGGAACCCAGAAGGGTTCCCCAAGCGGCCCTGCAGGCAGGGTGTTTGGGGAAACCATCTGACCACAACCAGGATTGGTTTCGACGCGCGATCAACTCTGCAATCGCGCGCAGCGGGCAACCGCTGGAGTTCACGTCATCACCAACCCCGTGGGGCATCGCGTCCCTTCGGGGGCCGTGCTTCACTTTTTCAGGAGAAGCACATGGACATTGAGTTCACAGAACTGCGCAGGCTCCCCGACCGGGAACTGTTGCACCGCGTCGTCGGAGACGGCGCTTTGGGTATCACCAGTTTGGCAAGGGCCTTCGGCCTGCAACTCGGTGATGACACGGGATACATGAGCGGCAGCGGCCATCAGCTCTTGCTGTGTGCCCGTGAATTGATGAGTCGGGCACTGGCCGAGAGTATCCAATGCCGGCCGACGCTGGGCCAGCCTCGTGCTGTCCAGGACTTTCTGCGTTTGAAGATCGGCGGCTTGCCCTACGAGTGCTTCTGGGTTCTCTTCATGGATTCCCAGGTGCGGTTGATTCGCGCCGAGGAGCTGTTTCGGGGGACCCTGACGCAGACATCGGTGTATCCGAGAGAGATCGTTAAGCGGGCGCTGCACTTCAACGCTGCATCGGTCATCTTGGCGCACAACCACCCGTCCGGGATCAGCCAACCGTCCAGAGCTGATGAAGCGCTGACGAACGCCATCAAAGCGTGTCTCTCCCTGGTGGACGTGCGCGTGCTTGATCACATCATCGTCGGAGAGGGCGAAAGTGCATCCATGGCCGCCATGGGCCTGATGTGACCCCGCTCCGTAGTTCCTAAACCCCTGCGCCTTGCGCGCATTTCCGTTTCTTTCCCAGCCCGGCGGGCCACCCGCCTCGGCGGTGGTTCGCCTTTCTTTCACCTCAAAGGAGTACCACCATGCAAGAAGTTCAGTCCCAAGCCCAAGTTCAAACCCATACCTACCGCGACCGCGATGGTTGGCATGCCAAATCCGAATTCAACGTCAACGCCACGCGCGTGCTCAAGCTGACCACCAGCAAGGTGATCGGCGGCACCGGGATGCGCACGTCGGCCACGGTCTGGAACGCAGATGCCGGCGGCATGCTCCGTCACGCCATGGCCTTCGGCGGTCCTTCCGGGGACTTCTCCGAGACGGTGGCGTTTTCCAAGCCAGCGCGGGTGACCGAGGCCATCGTGACGGCGCAGCACCAGGCGGCGCTAGCTCAACTGTCCCGGGTGCTGGTGGCCATCGAGCGCCACTATGCCCAGGGCAAGACGGCCAGTGAGACCGTTGCCGCTGAGTTGGACCAGACCGGCGCCACGCCGGTCTGAGTTCGTTTTTCATCAACCCTCACGGGATCACACCCGTGGGGGTGTCCCGTGGTTTCAGGAGAAACCATGTACCAAGTTGAAGAGTTCCCGGAGATCTGGGTCGACGGCTGTCTCAGAAACAGCGACGGCCGGCTGATGTTCCTCTCGCTCTACGGCCGAGACGGCTCCATCATGCAATTCCTCTCCGCCCTGGAGCTGGGACACACGGAGCGCGGTGTCGATCGCTTCCATCTGGTGGGCGCTGGCCAGCGCCATCCCACTGAGGTTGAGAACACGGACCGCCTGGCCAAGCACTCGGTGCGCTTGCCACGGCAGAACCTGTTCGGCCAGTTGAGCCACATGTGGCTCTACGACAAAGCGCTGCAAAAGCCCGACCGGGCCAACCGCATTGCCTGGGTGATGCACCAGCGCCCGCCGGCGGGCGCCAACGCGTCAGAAGCCAACAATGCAGACCCGAGAGAGGAGCGACTCTGGCGCACCGTGCTCGATCTCTGTCCGGTGGCACTCCTGGAGCATTGGCGGGAGCCAGTGCTGACCTGGTGCCGCGAGAAGCGTGCCATTGAAATGCTCGACGACCCGGTGTACCCGGCCATCGGGCGCATTGAAGCCACACGGGTGAGCCTGAGCGATCACTTCGTTCAGTTCGTCAGTGACGGGGTGCGCAGCGGCCTGCTGACCCCCTGAGTTCTTGAAACCACCTTGCCCGCCCCCGGGTGTGCAGGGCAGCTCGAACACGCCGGCACCGACTCTGCCGGCATCCCCCTCATCACAAACCACCGCTGGAACGCCCAGAAGGGCGTCCAGCAGCTTTTTCCATGGAGAAACACATGAGCGACACCACCACCCTTGAAAACGCCTCTGACGCCGATCTGGCCGTCCTCGACGACACCGTCGTGGAGTCGACGCCTGTCGGTCCCACCAGTGACCAGGTCAGCCTGAGCCAGTTCATCGACGAGTTCGGGGACGGCCTGCTCAGCCAGGTCAAGTCCCAGAACCCGGCAGTCTTCGATCCCGAGCTGGAAAAGCAGGGCGATGTCTACCAGCGCCGCCAGACGTTCATGGAGGCACTCAAGCGCAAACCCTTCCAGGCGCAGGCCGATGCCGTGCAGGCTGTCGTCAAGCTCCTGGTGGACCACAACCACCCCTCGGCCGTGATCAATGCGGAGATGGGCACGGGCAAGACCATGATGGCCATCTGCGCGGCAGCGCTGCTGCAGCAGACCCACCCTCGAACCATCGTCATCTCGCCGCCCCACCTGGTCTACAAATGGCGGCGCGAGATCCTGGAGACCGTGCCTGGTGCCAAGGTCTGGATTCTCAACGGCCCGGACACGCTGCGAAAGCTGCTGATGCTGCGCAAGGCCATTGGCCTGAAGACCATTCAGCCCGAGTTCTTCATCCTCGGCCGTGTGCGCATGCGCATGGGCTTCCACTGGAGAGCCGCCTTCATGACCCGTCGGACCCTGTTCGACGGTCAGGCCCTGGAGGTGGCAGCTTGCCCGGACTGCATGCGGCCGATCACGCGAGAGGATGGCGATGGCCACCCCATGCCGGTCTCTGCAGCGTTGGCCAATGCCATCCTGTCGGACAAGCGCCTGAAGTGCCAGCACTGCGGCAGCGCCCTCTGGACGCTGATTCGCTCGGGCCGAGCCATCGAGTCCATGCACGACCTGGTGCTGGGCGCCTTGAAGCAGATGCCCACCATTGGCGAGAAAACGGCCCAACGACTGTTGAACGCTTTTGGTGAGGACATGCTGGGGGCCATGCTTGGAGACAACGTCTATGAGTTCCTGAACCTCATGGACGAGAACGGTGACCTGGTGTTTTCTGATCGGCAGGCCTCGCGCATGGAGCGCAGCCTGGCCAACTTCGAGTTCAGCATCGGCGAGGGCGGCTACCAGCCCACCGAGTTCATCAAACGCTACTTCCCCAGAGGCTATTTCGGGTTGCTGGTGGTCGATGAAGGGCACGAGTACAAGAACGAGGGTTCGGCCCAGGGCCAGGCCATGGGTGTTCTCGCCAGCCAGTGCCAGAAAACGGTGTTGCTGACGGGCACGCTCATGGGCGGCTATGCCGATGATCTGTTCCACCTGCTGTGGCGCCTGAACCCGGGCGCCATGATCGAAGACGGGTTCAAGCCGTCCAAGTCCGGCTCCATGGCCAATGCCACGATGGGCTTCCTGCGCGAGCACGGGGTCTTGAAGGACATCTACAAGGAGTCGAGCGACTCGTCGCACCGCACCGCCAAGGGCAAGGCCCTGACGGTGCGCACCAGCAAGGCACCAGGCTTCGGCCCGGTTGGCATCATGCGCTACGTGCTTCCCTGCACGGTGTTCCTGAAGCTCAAGGACATCGGGCAGAAAGTGCTACCACCCTACGAAGAGCGCTTTGTCGACGTCGCCATGACGCCGGCACAGCAGGCGGCATACGACACCATGTCGCGCAGTCTCATCAAAACGCTCAAACAGGCGCTGGCCCTCAAGGACAGCTCCCTTCTGGGCGTGGTGATGAACGTGCTGCTGGCCTGGCCAGATTGCTGCTTTAGGCCGGAGGTGGTTCGCCACCCACGGACGAAGACACTGCTGTACAGCCAGGCGGCTGTGTTCGCGGACGGGGAGGTCACTCCCAAGGAAGCGCACCTGCTGCAGCTCTGCAAGGACGAGAAGGCCCTGGGCCGTCGGGTGCTTGCGTACACGGTGTATTCCGGTACGCGGGACACCACCTCGCGCCTGAAGGTCCTGCTTGAAGCACATGGTCTGAAGGTGGCGGTGCTGCGCGCCAGCGTGGATGCCGCCAAGCGTGAGGACTGGGTGGCCGACCAGGTCGAACGCGGCATCGACGTGCTCATCTGCAACCCCGAACTGGTCAAAACCGGTCTGGATCTGCTGGAGTTCCCGACCATCGCGTTCATGCAGTCCGGCTACAACGTCTACACCGTCCAGCAGGCGGCAAGGCGGTCGTGGCGGATCGGGCAAAAGCAGGAGGTCAAGGTGTATTTCCTGGGCTATGCCGGCAGCTCGCAGATGGAGTGCCTCAAGTTGATGGCCAAGAAGATCGCGGTGTCCCAGTCCACGTCGGGCGACATGCCCGACAGCGGCCTGGATGTGCTCAACGACAGCGGCGACAGCCTGGAAGTGGCGCTGGCCAAGAAGCTTCTTGCTGAGGCGTGATGCCTCTTCTGATCTCAGCCCGGACCTCACCGTCCGGGCTTTTTTTCCGTAGCATAGATCAAATGGGGGATGGAGACTACATAGATTGACAGCCCTGGTCTCAAGGTTACTTCGGTCCTGTTCTCAGAATCATGGTCAAAGACGATTTGAAGGTCAGGAGGGGGGTAATGAGTCCAGGCGAGGCGCTGGAGGCGTATATTTTTTTTCTTCGCCACGAACGTGGCTTGGCGGAGCGTTCAATACGTGCAGCGGTTTCGGTCCAGGGCTCTTGGGAAGCGTGGCTTCGGAGAAACGCTTTCGAGCGAAATTGGCTCCAAGCGACACCTGGGGACATGAACAAATTCCTTGGTGATCGGCATCACCTGGCTGATCAGACCATCGGTGTAATCCGTTGGCACCTCAAGTCCATTTACGCCTGGCTACACAGGGAAGGCCATGCTCTGGCGAACCTCGCACTGAACTTGGCCTCGCTGGCCCGTTCACCCAGGGCAAAGACGCCGTGGTTCGTGCCCACCTATGAGCAATTGCAAAGAATGATGGAATTGCCTGATCCTGTCAGCCTCGACGGGATACGCGACCGAGTCATGCTGGAACTGCTTTACGCAACTGGGATTCGCTCGCACGAGCTGCTGAGCATGCAGGTGCATAGTGTGTGGCCATCTGAACGGCGAGCGGCAGTCGTGGGCAAGGGGAACAAGGAGCGCCTCGTGGTCTTGAATGAGTCGGCCGCGAAGTGGCTCAGCTACTACCTAAAAGTCGTACACCCAAGGCTCTTGCGCAGACGACGCCTGGCAGCCCTTCCATCCGGGGGAGACAGGTGCGTTTTTCCGTCAACGAAAACGCCAGCTTCTTTGAGCTACGGCACGCTACGAGCTCGGATCAAGGAATATGCGTTGAAGGCGAACATGCCACTGCTTACAGCCCACACACTCCGTCGAGCCTTTGCGACTCATCTGTATCAAGGGGGAGCAGATCTGCGATCTATTCAGCTTCTTCTGGGCCATGCCCACTTGGCCACTACCACTTTGTATACGCAGGCACTGACGCCACGATTGCACGAAATCATCGAACGACACCACCCCCGTGGGCACCTGTACGGTCGACTATGAGCAGTCCACATCAAATAGATGTTTTGTCGGCCCGTCCTGAAGCCAGTTATCTCCTCGCAACATCATGAAAAGTGTTGCTTACCGCCAGAGTAAAACCAGAGGCAGGTATAGGCTGACACCAGACATTCGAATTCGTCGGGCGAATGTTGGTGGCTGCCCAGACCGGTCGCTCAGGGTTCGCTGGGATGGAGGGCGGCTTTACCTCTGAAACTTGACGCTCGCCACCCGTCGAACGGATAGCGGCCAACTTCTAGCAACAGCGGCCATATTCCAACGGTCCAACGGCGGCTCGAAGAAGTTCACTCCCCAAGGCGGCTTCTCAAAGACCTCGTGGTGTTTGCCCACAGGAATTCGAGCAGATTCATTCATTGGGTCTTTACTCTTCTCAACACCACATGCACCGGCACTGTTTTCCCTCATCCTCCGATGTAGCTCATCTCTGGTTTGGACATTGATTCACCTGGGCCACGTGGGGGCATGCGAGCGCGCAACTGTGAGTAACGATCCGAGCGTCGTTGCCAAATGGAAGCGATGGTGCTTGCCATTTGATAGTCAATGGTGGGGTTTGAACGCCGCAAAAGCTGGCGCAGATCGAATCCCTGACCCGCGAAGAGGCAGGTGAACAGGCGCCCTTCGGTGGACAGCCTGGCGCGGTTGCAGTCTCCACAGAATGCCTGGGTCACGCTGCTGATGACGCCGATCTCGCCCAGAGAGGGAAGGTGTTGACCGCTGGGCCCTGCATAACCCCAGCGCTGCGCGGTTTCGCCCGCCGCGCTGACCGGCAGGCGCACCAGCGGCATGTGCTCGTTGAGGGTACGAACGATTTCTTCGCTGGGCAGCACAGCGTCCATGTTCCAGCCGTTGGTGGAACCCACGTCCATGAATTCGATGAATCGCAGCGCCACGCCAGTGCCCTGGAAGAAGCGCGCCATGGCAAGCACTTCATGGTCGTTGACGCCCCGTTTGACCACCATGTTGACCTTGATGTTGGCGATGCCGGCGGCTTGCGCTGCCTCGATGCCTTCCAGCACCTTGGCCACTGGAAAATCCACGTCGTTCATGCGCTTGAACACTGCCTCGTCCAGCGCATCGAGACTGACCGTGACGCGGTTGAGTCCTGCGGCCTTGAGCGTCCTGGCCTTGCGGGACAGTAGTGAGCCGTTGGTGGTCATGGTCAGGTCGATTGCCTGACCATCAGGCGTACGCAGCGCAGCCAGCTGAACCAGCAACTCTTCCAGGTTCTTGCGCAACAGCGGTTCACCGCCGGTCAGACGGATCTTTCTGACACCCAGCGCGACGAACTGGCGCGCCACCCGGGTGATTTCTTCAAAACTGAGCAGCGACGAATGTGGGAGGTATTGGTAGTCGCTGCCAAACACCTCTTTGGGCATGCAGTAGGCGCAGCGGAAGTTGCAGCGGTCGGTCACGCTGATGCGCAGATCGCGCAAGGGCCTTTGAAGGCGATCCCGAACGTCTGTGGTCGGCAGTGATTCCGCGAACGAATGCGCCAGCTGCCGTTCGACGAACTGGCGATGCTCCATCAGGGGGATGACTCGCGCCAGCAGTGGTTCACCCATGGCGTGGCTCTGTTGACGCAACGGAAGGACCGCAGGTCTGCACAAGCATGCAGGTCACAGCGTGCTCACAAAGCTGTTCACCTCGGGGTGCAGTCGCTGGGTCTTGCGCTTGGAGACGGTGCCGATGTTGAGAAAGCAAACCGCTTCTTCGCCGACATCAAGACCAAACAGCTGGCGCATGCGGGGGGATTGCATCGCCTGCCCACTGGTGAGGCTGCTGCCGAAACCCTGGCCATGAGCCATCAACAGCATGTTCTGCACGGCTGCGCCCACCGAAACCATGCGCTCCAGCGCAGGAATGGGCGGCTCGCAGCTGCCCAGCCGGGCGACCACGAGCATCAGCAACGGCGCACGGTGCGCTTTCTCGCGGGCGGTCTCGATCTGTTCCAGCGTGGCACCGGGGTCGCGGTCCACCAGCGCCAGCGCAAAGACTTCGGCCAGCAGGGCGCGTTTGCCCGCCGGCACGATGACAAACCGCCAGGGTCGGACCAGCCCGTGGTCGGGCGCGGAGGCGGCGCTGCGGAAAATCTGGTCCAGCTGTGAAACATTCGGGCCGGGCTCTACCAGGCGTTTGGGTGAAATGTTCTGGCGGGACGTTATCCAGACTTCGGCTGCTTGTTCGGTGGATGGATCACGCTCATGTGGCGTTGTCGGCAGGGTCGCACCCGGCCAAGGCGTGGGGATGTGGGAGGCAGCACCCATGGGGTTTCCTGTGAGGTGGAATTGAAGGAAGAAGGGGTGGCCGCGGCCACCCCTTCTTAAACCGGTCACGCGAACCGGCGGTCCTTGAACGAGATCGACTTCTTGTAGTCGTCCACGCTGCCCACCCGCTTGATGCCGCCCCAAGTGCCCTTGTAGTAGGGCACCACGTTGCGGTCCACCCAGGAGGTCACCACGTCACCGGCCACGCCCTTGATGTAGCCAAAGAGCATGAAGGTCTGGCCCGCCTTGATCGCCTTGAGCGGATAGGCCATGGCATAGGTGCTGCCGAAGTCGTTGTAGATCTCGACCACGTCGCCGGCTGCCACGCCCAGTGCCTTGGCGTCGTCCGGGTTCATCTCGATGTAGGCCATCGGATAGCGGTCGCGCACGAAGCTGTTGTACTGGTCGTGGTAGGCGGTCTGCCAGACCTCGTTGGCGCGGCCTTGGTTGATCCAGAACTTGTACTTTGCCTTCTGGTCCGCCACCATCTTGGGCAGACCGTTCCACGGCGCGGGCTTGAAATGGGCCTTGCCGTCCTTGGTGCTGAACTTGCCATCGGCGTATTCCATCTCGGTGCCGATCAGCTTGCCGTCCTTGACCGCCTTGATCGGCAGCTGCACGCCGTTGTTGCCGGCCTTGCGCAGCAGTTCGTAGGTGGCCAGGTAGCCAGTGTCACCGCCCTGGCTGTCGATGGGCTCGACACCGGGGCGGCCGGCGCGGCGGAAGCCATCGTTGAAAGCGTCTTCTTCGGTCTTCCAGTTGAAGCCATCGAAGCGCTTGGCCATGTCGGCCTTGCCTTCCTTCTGGTACATCGCCTTCAGGGTGTTGGCGATGTCGGCGGCGATCAGGCAGTCGGGTTTGGCCGAGCCGGGCGGGTCCATGAACTTCTCGGACAGGCGCAGGCGGCGCTCGCCGTTCATGGAGGTCAGGTTCATCTCACCCGGGTGGGTGGCCGGGAACAGCAGGTGCGCGTCGTCGGCGAGCTGCGTGGGATAGAGGTTCATGGCCGCCACGAACATGCCGCCCTGGTACTTGCAGGCGTTGTAGATCACGTCCACCAGCTGTTCGGTGCTCGCGCCACGGGCGCGGGCAATCGCCTCGTCCACGATCTTGGCGCGTTTGCTCAGCACCAGGCGGTGCTGTTCGGCGTTCAGCGTGGTCTGGTAGGGGTTGGTGCCCCACAAGGTGTACATCAGGCCCTTGCCGGCGATGACTTCTTGGTCGATGTAGATCTTGCTGTTGCCGGGGTAGGGTGGGCGGGTGTAGCCCTCTTGGTGGCCACCCAGGCGGCACACGCCGGTGCCGCGGCGCCCGACGTTTTCGGTCGCGAGCACCAGGCTCACCAAGGCGCTCTGGATGACGTAGTTGTCGTTGCCCCAGATGATGCCCTTCTCATACGGGTGGAAGGTGCGCGGACGGTGGCCGCTGGCCTTGGGCTTGTAGGCCCATTCGGCGGCTTGTTTGATCTGGGCCACCGTCAGGCCGGTGGCCTTGGCGCCGTCTTCCAGGCTCATGCGGTTGGTCTTGACCGCGTCGTCGTAGCCGCTGGTGTGTTTGGCGATGAAGTCCTTGGCGGTCCAGCCTTGTTGCACCACGTAGGTGAACAGGGTGTTGAACAGCGCGGTGTCGGTGCCGGGCTGGATGTCCAGGTGCAGCACGTTCTCCTTGCCGGCCACCTGTTCGCAGATCGCCACCGTGGCCGAGCGGCGCGGGTCCACGATGATGATCTTGGCCGCAGCCGCCGTCTCGCCCGGGAACCACTTTTTCTTCTTGTCCACCGTGGAGCCCGAGAGGTTGGCCACCCAGTGGTTCAGGAAGTAGTTGGTCTGCGTCTCGTAGGGGTTGGCACCGGTGACCAGGATGCAGTCCGCCAGTTGTGCGTCTTCGTAGCTGTTGTTCAGCTCGCCCACACCCATGTCGCGCGTGGCGTGACACTCGGAGTTGTAGGCCGGGCGGTTGTGGATGCGCACCATCTGGGTTTTCAGGGCGCTGAACATCAGCTTGCCGGTGCCCCAGGTGTTCTCGAAGCCGCCACCCGCGCCGCCGTGGTCGAAGCAGTCATAGAACAGGCCATCCGGACCGTCGTTGTCCAGGATCTTCTTGGTCAGGCCGGCGTAGATCGCCAGGGCCTGTTCCCAGCTGGTGTCCAGCCACTGGTCGCCGCGCTTGATGCGCGGGTGCTTCAGACGCTCGCGGCCGATGCCGTCGTGCGTGTACATGTAGCTGGCCATCTTGCCGCCGCGCGTGCTGGAGAGGCCGCTGTTCACGACACATTCCTTGTCGGGAACGATCATGATGTTCCACTTCTTGCCGCCCTTGTCGGTGATGGTGTTGGTCATCGCCCGGGTCAGGGTGGTGGCAAACGGCGGCAGCTGGGTGCGGAAGTCCAGGCCCAGCGCGTTCTGGTCCGGGGCGCGGCCGCCTTCGGTGTTGTGGTCCCACTTGTAGGCGTGGTAGCCACATCCGACGATGCAGAAGTGGCAGGTCATGTTGGTCTTTTGCGCGTCCTTCGGGGGCAGCGCGATGCGGTCGTTGATCTGGGTGGTCATGGCTGCGCTCCTTACAGGATGTTGGACTGGCGGCCGTAGATCAGGCCGTCGACACCGACGGCGTGCACGCTGTCGGTCTTCGCGTCGTACTCCAGCAGGATGCGCGGCAGGTCTTCGGTGGCCTGACCGGTGACCATCTGACCGCCGTTCTCGGGATCGAAGATGGAGAAGTGGCAACCGCACTTGAAGGTCTTGGTGCCGGGTTCGTAGCCGACCGGGCAGCCCATGTGGGTGCAGAACGAGCTGTAGGCCACGATGTCGCTGTTGGGGCCGACGCCACCGGGCACGGGCGAGCCCATGCGGATGGCCAGGCAGGCCGAACTGTCATCGGGGTAGGCAAAACTCACCGCCTGGTTCAGCGGCATGCCTTTGGCCGAGCCGACCGCCTTCTTGGGGTAGGGCAGCGTGGTGCTGCTGGCGGCGGCTGGGGTGGCAGCGTTGGCGTTGCGGATGGGAATGACCACCGAACCTGCTACGGCTGCGGCGGCGCCACCGGACTTCAGAAAGAAGCGGCGGCCGATCTTGACGTCGTCCATGTTGTCTCCTGGTTTTGAACAAAGGCGACGTCTAGTTGCAATGGCTGTGCCAGGACTTGATCCCTTTGAAAACAATGACTTACGCTCTCAGGGTTTCTTCTGTGGGTGGTTTTCGTAACCATGATCAAAATCAAAGTTACGAAAACGTAACGCGAAATCCCACCCGGACATGCCCTTGAACAGAAGACGTTGCCTGGCCGCTGGCCTTTGTGGTGCCGCAGCCGCTGTGTCCTTGCCGAGCTGGGGGGTAGACCGGCTGCGCATCGGTCTGACCCCGGTCATCTTGGCCGACCAGGTGGCTTTCCTGTCGCGCTGGGGGCGCTACCTGAGCAGCCGGGTCGGCACCGAGGTCGAGTTCGTGGCCCGTGAGTCCTACCAGAGCATCCTGGACCTGCTGTTCTCGGGGCAGATCGACGCGGCCTGGATTTGTGGTTACCCCTTCGTGCGTTTCGAGGCCGAGCTGTCGCTGCTCGCGGTGCCGCTGTACCAGGGGCAGCCGTACTACCAGGCCTATCTGATCCGATCGAAAACGCCCGCGCCGGAGGTGCAAGGCTGGGCCGATCTCAAGGGGCGGGTGCTGGCCTATTCCGACCCCTTGTCCAATTCGGGCTGGCTGGTGGCCCAGGCACAGCTGGCCAAGGCCGGCGTCTCCACGCGCGATCTCAAGCGGGGCTTCTTCACCCATGGCCACCGCAACGTGGCCGAGGCCGTGGCGGCGCGGCTGGCCCAGGCCGGCGCCATCGATGGCTATGTGTGGGAGACGATGCGCGCGCAGAACATGCCCGCCATCGCCAAGACCGAGGTGATCTGGAAATCGGAGCCCTTCGGGTTTCCGCCGCTGGTGATGCGCAAGGCACAGGCTCATCCCCAGGCGGAGTCGTTGCGCCAGGCCCTGCTGCGCATGGGTGACGACAAGGTCGGGCGGGATCTGCTGGCGTCCCTGAACCTGACCGGCTTCGCGCCGGGTCAGCCCAGCCTGTTCGACAGCATTCGCCAGCAGGCACAGCGGGTGCCCGGCAGCGGAGTGGGGAGCTGATGCTCAGGCGGCTGCCCTATAGGGTGCAGATTCCGCTGGGGCTGTCCCTGGCCGTGTTGCTGGCGGCGGTACTGGTCACGGCCATCACCGCGCGGGTGCAGGCGCAGAACGCGCGCCGCGACACGCTGTCGCTGCTGGACCGCGCCGTGGTGCTGGTGATCGCACAAGTGCGACCGCTGCTGGCGGCCGACGACACCTGGCGTGTCTTCTCGCTGTTGCGTGACACGGCCCAGCTCGTTCCGGGGGCAGACGCCGACCAGGCACGGCTGGCCATCCTGAGCCCGGACGGGGCCGTGTTCGCCGCCTCGGACCCGGTGAAGCTGGAGACCGGTCGGCAGGTGCTGGGCGAAGCCTGGCGCGAGCAGCCGCTGCTGTCGGCGATGGAGGTGGACCAGCGCAACCAGCTGGCTTTGTCCGATGGTTCCGTGGTGCTGATCGACCCCATCCGCAGCGAAGATGGCCAGACCCTGGGCTTTGTGTTCACCGAGGTGGAGGCCGCCGCGTTTGCACCGGACTGGGCCTCGCTGGCGCGCACGGCGCTGGTCGGCATCGTGCTGGCGGTCACGGTGCTCGTGCCCATTGGCTGGTGGGTCGGCAAGCGCATGGCCCGTCCAGTGGGCCGGCTGGTGGCGGTGATCGAGCGCATCGGGCGCGACGACCCCGGTGTGTTGCGTGGCGACGTGCCCAAGACCACCGACCCTGAATTGAGCCGCATCGGCGATGCGGTCGAGCAACTGATGGGGGAACTCGAACGCCGCAAGGCGGCAGAGGAGCGTGCCCTGTCGGCCGAGCGACTGGCTGCGGTCGGCAAGATGACGGCCGCCGTCGCGCACGAGATCAACAACCCCTTGGCCGGCATGCTGACCGCCACCCAGACCCTGCGCCTGCACGGCGGCACCGAGACGATCCGCCTGCGCACCATCGACCTGCTCGACCGCGGTCTGCAGCAGATCCGCACCACCGTGGCAGCCCTGTTGCCGCAAGCCCGCATCGAAGACCGGCCGCTGGAGCCGGGCGATCTGGAAGACATCGTGACCCTGGTGAAGGGCACGGCCGACAAGCAGAAGGCCGACATCCGGTTTCAGGTCGAAGTCGAGTCGGCGCTGCGCGTGCCGTCGGCGCCGCTGCGCCAGGTCATGCTCAACCTGTTGCTCAACGCGCTCAAGGCGGCGGGGGACAACGGCACGGTGTCGGCGCGGCTGCAGGCCGATGAGACGCGGGTGCGGTTCTGCATCAGCAACAGCGGACCGGTGCTCAGCGCTGAGCGGTTCAAGCGAACGCTGGCCGCCGAAAGTGGCAAAGACCCGCGCGGCTTCGGCCTGTGGGTGTGCCAGGAACTCGCCAGCCACCTGCGGGGCCGGTTCGAGCTGGACACCCTTGAAACCCAACACACCTGCCTCCTGTTCGAAGTGCCGAACCGGGAAGCGCCAGAAGGCCAGACATGACATCCATCCTCTTGATCGAAGACGACCCCATCATGGGCGAATCGCTGTTGCAGCGCTTCGAGCTGGAGGGCCTGCAGGTGAGCTGGTGCCGCCGGCTCAGCGAGGCCCGCGACGCACTGTCCGCACTGCCGTCAGCCGTGGTCAGCGATGTCCGGCTGCCCGACGGCCTGGCCACCGAATGGTTTGTGACCTTGCCGGCGGCCGTCAGGGCCTTGCCCTGGTTTTTCCTCACCGGGTATGGCAGCGTCAACGACGCCGTGGCGGCCGTGCGCGCCGGTGCCCGGGAGTACCTCACCAAGCCGTTCGACATCGAGAGCCTGGTCTCCAAGATCAGGGACGCCGCGAACATCTCCGTCAGCCACGACGACGACGCGCTGCTCGGCGTGTCCGTGGCCATGCGCCGGGTAGAAGCCATGGTGCACAAGGTGGCCGCGCAAAAGGTATCGGTGCTGCTGACCGGGGAATCTGGCGTCGGCAAGGAGGTGGCGGCACAGCTCATCCACAGCCTGGACCCCAGGGCAGGCAAGGGTGCGTTCGTGGCGGTGAACTGCGCAGCGATTCCCGAAACGATGCTGGAGGCCGAGTTCTTTGGTTACGAGAAGGGTGCGTTCTCTGGGGCCGTGCGCGCGCACAAGGGCTACCTGGAGCGTGCCGACAAAGGCACCCTGTTTCTGGACGAGGTGGGCGAATTGCCCGCCAGCATGCAGGCCAAACTGCTGCGCGCCCTGCAGGAAAAGTGTTTCTTCCGCCTCGGGGCGGAGCGCACCACGCAGAGCGACTTCCGCATCCTGGCCGCCACCAACCGCGACCTGTACGCCGACATGAACGCGGGCGCGTTCCGCGAAGACTTGTTCTACCGGCTGGCGGTCATCAAGATTCAGCTACCGCCGCTGCGCGAGCGACCGGAGGACATCCGCTGGCTGACCGAAAAGCTGCTGGCCCAGATCGTGGTGGAGCAGGGGCGGCCCTTGGCCATGTCCGAACCCTTCGTGCGCGATCTGATGCGTCGGGAGTGGCGCGGCAACGTGCGGGAACTGCGTTCGTTCCTGGAGCAGGCGGTGGTGCTCAGCGACGGCGGGCTGCTGGACCTACCCGAGGGCCTGGCTTCACACGGCGATGTGGCGACCGATCCGCCTGGCGACGGCATCGCACCGCTGCAGCGCTTCATCGAAACCGTGGAGCGCTCACACATCCAGAAGGCGCTGCAGCACTGCGAAGGTAGCGTCGGCAAAACCGCCGACGTGCTGGGCATCAGCCGCAAGACCTTGTGGGAAAAGATGAAGAAGCTGGCCATCCAGGCCTGAGGCCATGCCGATAAAAATGCCCCGCACCGTTTCCGGGGCGGGGCGAAGGGGATCCGAAGACCCCAGATGAAACCATGAACGTTGTTTACTGATTGACCGGCGAATCCGGGTCCATCAGTAGGCCCACCAGGTCGGCGATCTGATCGGGCGACAGCACGCCGTTGTGGCCGAAGCGCGGCATGTTGGTGCAGGCCGTGAACGCCTGCGCGTTGTAGATCTTGTCGTAGGCGTATTTCTGGATCGCCGGCGTGTTGCCGCGCAGCTTGCCGAAATGGTGCAGCGAAGGGCCCAGCGTGCCGTACGACAGCTCCTTCATCTGGATCTGGTGGCAGGCGTAGCAGTTGCCACCGGTCTGGCGTTTGGGATCGTTGTCCCCCACACGCAGGCCGTAGCCGTTCTGGGCGATGGCCTCGCCCTTCTTCCAGTCGCCCACCAGCTTGCCGCTGGCCGGGTAGACCACTTTCATGGCCTGGTTCATTTTTTCGATCCGCTCGGCTTCGGCCTTGCTGGGCTTCTCGCGCGCCACGCTGCAGGCTTTTTGCGTGTCGTCCTGCACAAGGCGTTTGTCCCAGCCAGGCTGCATGTTCTGGAACGAGCTGGCCACGGCCTGGTCGGCCGAAGGGAAGCCAGCGCCCATCTGGCTGCCGGCGGCGCAGGCGCCCAGTACGATCACGGCACCAGCGCTCAGGAGAATGGTTGTGGTTTTCATGGGAGCAAGGTTCCTTCTGTTTCAGCGCTTGATGTAGGGCGACTTGATTTCGTTGCCGTTGCCAAGTCCTGCGAGGTAGGTCAGCAGGCCGGTGACCGCGTCGGAGGTGTACTGCACGTCCGGGTGGCGCATCTGCCAGTAGCAGTCCCACATGCGGTGCTGCAGCGTGCGGACTTCGCCTTGCGACACGCGGTAGGCCGGCCAGGTGGACACGCCCGTGGCGGCACCTTCCTTGTTGAGGAGGTTGGGCAGGCCTTGCAGGCGGATGCGCGTTTTGTCGGTCGAATGGCAGGTGGCGCAGGAGAAGTCGAACGGGCCGCTGCGGCGCCAGAACAGCTCTTCACCCGTTTTGTAGGCCGCCTTTACCGCCGGATGCTCCAGATCCACTTTGAAAGGTTTGCCGTTGGACTTGGCTGCAATGAAGGTGGCGATGGCTGCCATGTCCGAGCCTGGGCCCTTGCCTTTGAACGCGCCCTTGTTGAAGTAGGGCTTGGTGTCCCAGCCCTGGATGGTTTCCATGCAGTAGACCAGTCGCGCCTCCAGGTCCATGACCTTGCCGGCATCGGCGAAGTAACGCGGCAGTTCGGCGTAGGCGCCTTCGAGCTTGCCTGGCCCCTTGCCCAGATCGCAGGTTTCGAGCGACACGTTCTTGCTGCCGCGTTTGGTTTTCCAGAGCGCTTCGCCCTTGAGTTCCCACAATTCGGCGGGGTTGCCGTCCTGCAGGGCGGCGCGGTACTTGGCGATCTCGGCGTCCGAGTCCTGCGCCAGGCTCACCTGCGTCAGGCCGATGGCCGCTATGGCCACGAGGGTTTTCTTCATCTGAGGGTCTCCTGCCAATGACAATGTTTTTGGGGTGGGACTTCTGCAAAGGTGATTCGTCCCGTCGAGCGCCGCCAATTGATAAAAATCAATTGACGTCCGCAGTATCCCGATTCAAATATTCTTGAACCATTGGTATAAACACCCAGTGCTTATATTTGGAAATCTTCATTCACATGCCTTTTGAAAGCACAGCCATTTACCGTCCGGTGCTGGCCCTGTGGTCGCAGCACGAGACCGAGCTGCGCCGCTGGTTGGCCTCGCGAGCGCCGATCAAGGCCGAGGTGGACGACCTGTTGCAGGAGGTGTTCATCAAGGTGTTGCGGCAAGGCGCTCGCCTGCAGGCGGTGGCGCAACCGAGGGCCTGGCTGTTCGAGGTGACCCGCAACACCCTGATCGACCGGCTGCGCAGCGGTCATGACCTCCAGCCGCTGCCCGACGACCTGGACCAATGGCCCGCCGAGCCTGCAGAGGCCACGCCCACGGTGGACACCCTGGCCCAGGCTGTCTGCCGCGCGTTCTGTCCGAGCTGGACCCGCAGGACCGCGAAGCGATCGAGCTGTGTGATCTGCAGGGCATGGCACAGGCCGACTTTGCGCGGCTGAAGAACCTGAGCCTGCCGGCCGCCAAGTCGCGTGTGCAGCGGGCGCGCCGTCGCATGCGCGAGCACATGACCAGCGCCTGCCAGGTTCGATTCGACGACGCGGGCTGTGTGGAAGACTTTGTTCCCCGTCCCGCCTTGCCCAGCTCCTGCTGCGCCATGCAGGTCGAACCGTCCAACGACCCGACACCTTCATGAAGCACATCACCCCTGCTGCTGCCGATCTGTATGTAGCCTCGGCCCGGCGCCGCTGGCTGCTGGGTACAGCCGCAGCGCTGGCCACCGCCCACTGGGCTGGAGCGCTGGCCCAGCCTGTTTCGGCGGCGGCAGAGGAAGCCAAGGCGCCGCCTTTGCCGTCCCTGGGCAGTGTGCTGGACGTGCCGCGCCTGACCCTGCTCGACGGCAGCGTGTTCGATCCCGCCCGCACCCAAGGCCAGCCGCTGCTGGTGTACTGGTGGTCCAGCACCTGCCCGTTCTGCGCGCTGCAGAGCCCGAGCATGGACAAGCTCTGGCAAAGCCAGAAGGGGCGGGGCCTGCAGATGGTGGCGCTGTCCATCGACAAGAAGCCCGAAGACGCCGTGGCCTATCTGAAAAAGAAGGGCTACAGCTTCCCCGCAGGCTGGGCCAGCCCGGAATGGCGCAAGGCTTTCCCCAAGCCCAAGGGCCTGCCCATCACCCTGCTGCGCGGGCGCGACGGCAAGCTGCTGCTGGCCGAAAAAGGACAGATGTTTGCCGAAGACGTGGAAGCCATCGCCGGGCTGATCTGACCGGCTGCGAATTCTTCTGACCGACCTGCATCTTTTGAAGAGGTGCCTCGTCTTCTGAGGCATGAGCACCCTCACATCGAACCTGAGCCGCTGGCCGCAAAAGCAGCCGGTGATGTTTTTGCTGGCCGCCGCCGCCCTCTGGTGGGGCCTGTACCAGTCGCTGATCCCGGTCTCCGAGGCCCTGGTTGCAGCGCTGCCAGTGGACCGCGACAGCCACCTGGGCAGCGCGCTGCAGTTCTTCTTCTACGACACCCCCAAGGTCTTGCTGCTGCTGACAGGCGTGGTGTTCGTCATGGGCATGGTCAACAGCTATTTCACGCCAGAGCGCACCCGGGCCTTGCTGGCCGGGCGCACCGAGGGCGTGGCCAACGTGATGGCCGCCTCGCTGGGCATCGTCACCCCGTTCTGTTCCTGTTCGGCGGTGCCGCTGTTCATCGGTTTCGTGCAGGCGGGCGTGCCGCTGGGCGTGACTTTCTCTTTCCTGATCTCGGCGCCCATGGTCAACGAGGTGGCGCTGGCGCTGCTGTTCGGCATGTTCGGCTGGAAGATCGCCGCGCTCTACCTGGGCCTGGGCCTGTTGGTGGCCATCGTGGCGGGCTGGATCATCGGCCGGCTGAAGATGGAAGCGCATCTGGAAGACTGGGTGCGCGACATGCCCAAGATGTCGGCCGGCTTCGAGGCGGCCGAGACGACGCTGGCCGACCGGGTGCAGGCGGGTTTCGCCTCGGTGCGCGAGATCGTGGGCAAGGTCTGGCCCTACATCCTGGCCGGCATCGCCATTGGCGCCGGCATCCACGGCTGGGTGCCGCAGGACTTCATGGCCAGCTTCATGGGCAAGGAAGCCTGGTGGTCGGTGCCGCTGGCGGTGCTGATCGGCGTGCCCATGTACACCAACGCGGCCGGTGTGATCCCCATCGTGCAGGCGCTGCTGGCCAAGGGGGCGGCGCTGGGCACGGTGCTGGCATTCATGATGAGCGTGATCGCGCTCTCGCTGCCCGAGATGGTCATCCTGCGCAAGGTGCTCAAGGTTCGGCTCATCGCCACGTTCGTTGGCGTGGTGGCCACCGGCATCCTGATCGTGGGGTTTGTGTTCAACGCGGTGCTGTGACCGCACCCGGCACCCAACAACCAACAGAACCGCGACAAAGACACATGGCAACCACCCCATCCAAAGCCGTTTGGCGGCCATGTTTGTTGGGCGCCCTGGTGGCACTCGCGCCGCTCTGGGCCAGTGCACAGACCGCCGAGTCAGTGTTCAAGACAGTGAAGGTGGGCGAACGCGCCTACGCGCTGGTGGGGGAACTGACACAGCGCTCGCCCAGCAACCTGGGCAACAACATGACCGGTGGCTTCATCGTGGCCGACGGCGGTGTGGTGGTCATTGACTCGGGCGGGTCCAAGGCCGGAGCCGAGATCATTGTGCAGGCCGTGCGTGCGGTGACCGACAAGCCCATCCGCTGGGTGGTCAACTCCGGCGGGCAGGACCACCGCTGGCTGGGCAATGACCACTTTCAGAAGGTGGTGGGCGCGCGGGTGATCGCCTCCGACGCGGGCAAACAGGACCAGCAGGCGCGCACGTTCCAGCAGATGGACATGGCGCGGCGCAACGTGGGCGAGCGTTTTGCGGGCACTGTGGCCGGGTACCCCGACGAGACCTTTGCCCGCCGCTACCGACTGCCGGTTAAAGGTGTGCAGATCGAACTGCTTGACGTGGGCGGCGCCCATACCCCGGCCGACCTCATCGTCTGGCTGCCGCAGGAGCGCATCGCCTTTGCGGGCGACCTCGTGTTCCACGAGCGGCTGCTGGGCATCCAGCCCGGCTTGGGCCTGAAGTGGATCGCAGCGCTGAAGCTGCTGCGCGACGACCTCAAACCGCTGGTCGTGGTGCCTGGCCATGGGCGGCCCGGTCCTCCAGAAAAAGTGATTCCCGACAGCCTGGGGTACCTGGAAATGCTGCGCGATGGCGCAAAAAAGGCGCTCCAGAACGGGGCCTTCGACCCAGTGGAGGCAGCTTCTTCCATCGACCAGTCGGCTTTTTCCTACCTGGTGAACTACGAGGACGCCCGTTTTCGCAGTTCCAACGCCATCCGCATGTCGGAAGAGGTGTTCAAGCAGCAGCCTTGAGCCCCTCATTGCATTTGTGTTCTGTTCTTTCAACAACCTTTGGAGACTTCCATGACCGTCAACCGCGCCGTCAGCATTTTTGCGGGCTTCATGATCATGGCCAGCCTGGCGCTGGCCCATTTCACCGGCCAGATCAACCTCGGTCAGATGAGCTGGCTCTGGCTGACCGCCTTCGTCGGCGCCAACCTGTTCCAGATGGGTTTCACGGGTTTCTGCCCGGCCGCCAACATCATGAAGATGATGGGCCTTAAAGACGCCGTTGGAACCTGTGGCACCGACATCAAGGCCGGCAAGTGCTGCTGAACCGGGGCATGCGCATGATGACGCTGACTCCAACGCGCTGGCTGCTGGCTGGCCTCGCGACTGCGCTCTCGTTCTCCGCCCAGGGGGTGGAGGTGGTCTTCAAGCCCGTGGCGCCCAACGTGTACGCCTACGTGGGTGACACCGAAGGCCGCACCTATGAGAACGAAGCGATCAACGCCAACCTGGGTCTGGTGGTCACTCCGGCGGGCGCGCTGCTGATCGACAGCGGCGCGAGCTACCAGGGTGCGAAGCAGATCGCCGAAGCGGTGAAAAAGGTCACGCCGCAGCCCATCAAGTGGGTCATGAACACCGGCGGGCAGGACCACCGCTGGCTGGGCAACGGCTACTTCAAGGCGCAGGGCGCGGAGATCATGGCACACGCCAACGCCGAGGCCGACATGAAGGCGCGCGGTCCGGAGCACCTGAAGGCCAACGCGCCGGTGCTCAAGGAAAAGATGGAGGGCACCGAGCCGGCGCTGCCCACCCGCTGGCTCAAAGACGCCGACACGACGCTGGACATGGGCGGCGTGACCGTTCAGCTGGTGCATAGGGGCGGCGGCCACACACCGGGCGACACCCTGGTCTGGTTGCCGCAGAGCGGCGTGGTGTTCACTGGCGACGTGGTCTATGTGGACCGCATCCTCGGTCTGCACCCGGTGAGCAAGACCAAGACCTGGGTGCAGAGCTTCGAAGCGCTGGAAGCGCTGAACCCGAAGGTGGTGGTGCCAGGCCACGGCAGCGTGAGCACGCTGGCCCAGGCGCAGAAGGACACCGGCAACCTGCTCAAGGCCCTGCGTGCCCACATGGGCCAGGCGGTGGAGGCGGGCACCGACATGAGCACCGCCATCAAAAGCTTTGACGCAGCACCTTTCAAACACCTCAAACACGTGGATGTCTGGCTGCCCCAGCTGGCCAACCGCACCTATCTCGAAATGGAAATGGAGTAAATCATGGACATCAAAGTACTCGGCACCGGCTGCACCAACTGCAAGAACACCATCGCACTGATCGACCAGGTGGCGAAAGCCAAGGGCGTCGAAGTGAAGCTGGAAAAGGTCGAAGAGCTGCGCGACATCATGGGCTACGGCGTCATGAGCACACCCGGCGTGGTGATCAACGGCAAGGTGGTGCACGCCGGTGGCGTGCCCAGCCGCGAGAAGATCGAACAGTGGCTCTCGGCTTGAGGGAGGGAATGACCATGCTGGACGAAGCGAAACAGGTCTGCCCCACCACCACGCGCCGCCTGGTGGGCGAGGGGGCCTTGCTGGTGGACGTGCGCGAGCGCGCCGAAGTGGCGCGCACGGCTTTTGACGTGCCGGCCATCGTGAACATCCCGCTGTTCGAGCTGGAACAGCGGTGGGGCGAGCTGCCCAGGGACCGCGAACTGGTGCTGGTCTGCGATAGTGGTGAGCGCAGCCTCAAGGCCACCTACTACCTGCAGTTTCAGGGTTTTACCCGCGTGAGCAACATGGACGGTGGCCTGCTCAAGTGGATGCGCAAGAACTTCCCCGTCATCGGCCAGCGCTACGAAGCACCGGCTGCTGCGGCGTCGTCTTGCTGTGGTGGCAACGTGGCCCCCGAGCCCGCAGCCAGCGCCTGTTGCGGCGGTGCGGCAACTGCAGTGACGCCGAGCGCTTCGGCGGGTTGCTGCGGCACAGCCGTGGACTCGACGGCACAAGCCGGGTGCTGCTGAAGATGACCCTGAAGCCGATCCGCTGGTGGGGTGTCGCCGGGCTGCTGCTGGCCCTGATGGCCGGGGTCGCGTTGTACCAGCAGCGCGCACAGGAAACGGCAGCGCCGGAGGTGGGCGCAACCACCGACCCGGTCGCACTGGCACTGGCGGCCGGCAAGCCAGCCGTCATCGAGTTCGGCGCCAACGCCTGTGTCTCCTGCCGTGAAATGAAGCCGGTGCTCGCAGCCTTGGCGCAGTCGCACGGCGACCGCATCACGGTGGCCGACGTGGACATCCTGAAACAGCGCGACTTCATCGGCCGCTACCAGATCCGCCTCATGCCGACTCAGGTTTTCTTCGATGCGCAGGGTCGCGAGACCGGGAGGAACATGGGCAAGATCAGCGCCGAGGACATCCTGGCGCGCCTGGGCGTGCCGCTCACGCCATGACGGGCGAAGAGGGCCTGATCGCCGCGTTTGTGGGTGGCCTGCTCACTTCTTCCTCACCTTGCGTGCTGGCGGCGGTGCCGGTGGCGGTGGGTTTTGTCGGCGGGCAGGCACAGAGCCCACGCCGCGCCTGGTCGCTGTCGATGGCGTTTGTCGTGGGCATGAACCTGGCCTTGCTGGTCATGGGTTTGCTGGCGGCGCGCGCGGGTGTTCTCATGGGCGCTTTGCCCGGGCCCTGGCTGGTGGTTGTGGGCGCACTGGTGTTCGGCGCCGGTGTGTGGCTCTGGCGCCGGTCGGATTCGAGCTGCGGGTTCAACCTGCCCATGGGCATGCAAGAGCGGCTGGCCCGTTCCGGTTACTGGGGTGCGTTGGTGCTGGGGGGGCTGATCGGCACCGTCATGAGCCCTTGCGCCACGCCCGCACTGGCAGCAGCGCTCACCATGGCCGGCTCGGGCGCCTTGCTGGGCGCTTCCATGTTGTGGGGTGGCGCGTTGTTGCTCGCCTACGGGCTGGGCCACAGTGTGCTGATCCTACTGGCGGGCGCCATGCCGTCCGCCGCCACCGCCATGGCGGCGCGTTTCTCTCACTGGACCCGCAGGCTGCCCGGGCGGCGCAGTTTCGCCGTGGTCATGGCGCTGGCCGGTGCCTGGTGGATGGCGTTGGGACTGGGTGTGCCCTTGCTCTCCAGTTGAGTCGACAACACGCGATCAGACGACGCTCCGGTGCATCTTTTTCGAGGGTCGTCCGTCTTCTGTGTATGAGTGATTCATCTGTGGTGTGCACAACCCAGGCCCGGCAACAGGCCTTGTCGGGAGAAGCCTTGCTGGTCGATGTGCGCGAGGCAGCGGACACAGCCGCTCTGGCTTTGGACCTGCCGGGTGTCATCCGCATGCCGTGGAGCGAGTTGCCCGCCCGATGGCAGGAGTTACCTGCGGACCGTGAACTGGTCACCGTTTGCCTGGACGGAAGCCTCAGCAGTGAAGCGGCCCGGTTCCTGCGTGATCGCGGGCTGGCCCGTGTCACACCCATGCGGGGCGGCCTGTTGTTGTGGATGCAAAAGGGCTACGCTGTGGCCGGGCGGCGGTATGAAACGCCTGCCGCCAATGCAGCCACCCGCCTCATCGGCAGCGAAGGAAATGAAACATGAGCGACACCCCCACCAAGATGCGTTTTCATGTCGAGTCACAGCGCATTGATTCCCACCAAAGCCAGTCGTTGTGCAAGTCGGCCCGCATCAGCCTGGATACCGACATGGCCGGCAACCCGGACGCGTTCAACCCGGCCGAGCTGCTGCTCGCCGCGCTCTCGGCCTGCATGATCAAGGGCATTGAACGTGTGGTGCCCATCCTCAAGTTCGAGCTGCGCGGCGTGAAGGTGATTGTGGACGGTGTGCGCCAGGACGTGCCGCCCAAGATGGAGAGCATCCGTTATGAGATCGTCGTGGACACCGACGAAACGGACCGCCGCATCGAGCTGCTGCACGACAACGTCAAAAAGTACGGCACGGTGTTCAACACGGTGGCGCCGGGGACCGACCTGGCCGGCGTGATGCGTCGGGCGGACTGATTGTTTGTTGACTGGAGGTCGCCATGTGCATGGGGTATGGACGGGACATCAAGGCTTGGGTTTGCGAGCGAGACCGCCAGGATGCCAACGGCATGCTGGAGGCCTGGGGGCAGGTGCTGAGCGAGGGGTCGGATGCGCTGCCGGAAGGCGCTACGTTTCTGCCCTACGTTGCCCGTGCCGGGCAAAACGACCTGCAAGACGTGTTGACCAACCTGGAAGGAGAACCGGCATGAGCAAGATTGAAACGGTGCTGTGTCACCCGGTGCGCACCGCCATCGGCACTTACGGCGGCAGCCTCAAAGAAGTACCCGCTCCAGACCTGGGCGCGGCAGTGATTCGCGAGACGCTCAAACGCTCCGGCCTGCAGGCCAGCCAGGTGCAGACCCTGGTGATGGGCAACGTGATCCAGGCGGGTGTGAAGATGAACCCGGCCCGCCAAGCCGGCATGGCGGGGGGTTTGCCCGTGGAGGTGCCGGCGCTGACCGTCAACCGGGTGTGCGGTTCGGGTGCGCAGGGTATCGTGAGCGCGGCTCTGGAGATCGCTGCGGGCATGATCGATTGCGCCATCGCTGGCGGCATGGAGAACATGGACCGCGCACCGTATCTGCTGCCGCAAGGGCGCTGGGGAGCGCGCATGGGCGACGTGACCATGTTCGACAGCATGCTCTGCGACGGTCTGAACGACGCCTTCAGCGGCCAGCATTCCGGCTGGCACACCGAAGACCTGGTGCTGCGCAACCACATCTCGCGCGATGACCAGGACCGCTGGGCGCTGCGATCCCAGCAGCGGTTTGCCGCCGCACAAGCCGCCGGAAAATTTGATGCCGAGATCGCCACCGTGGAGGTGCCTGGCCGCAAGGGCCCCACGCTGTTCACCAAGGATGAACACAACCGGCCCGAGACCACGGCCGAATCCCTGGCCAAACTCAAGCCCGCCTTCCGCAAGGACGGCACCATCACCGCCGGCAGCGCTCCGGGCCTGAACTCGGGCGCTGCGGCCATGGTGGTGGCCGAGCGCCGCTGGGCCGAGCAACACGGCCTCAAACCCATGGCACGTCTGGCGTCCTATGGTGTGGGGGCGGTGGAACCAGGTCTGTTCGGGCTGGGGCCTGTGCCTGCCGTTCGACAGGCGCTGGCGCGAGCGGGCTGGTCAGTGAGCGATGTGGATCGGGTAGAGATCAACGAGGCCTTTGCCGCCATCACACTGGCCTGTCTGCGCGAGCTGGGTTTTGCCGAGGATGTCGTGAACGTGGAAGGCGGCGCCATTGCCCATGGGCACCCGATCGGCGCCAGTGGCGCGGTGCTGGCGACGCGGCTGATGCATTCCATGCAGCGCGACGGCCTCCAGCGCGGCATCGTCACGCTGTGCATCGGTGGCGGGCAGGGCATTGCCCTGGCCCTTGAAATGATCTGAGCGGCTCAGGAGATCGCCATGGAACCCGCCATTCACCGCTTCAGTGAACTGTTTGCCCAACTGGGTTTGCCAAACGACCCCGCCGCCATCCGTCAATTCCTGACCGCCCACACACCGCTGTCCAATGACATCAGCCTGCCCGATGCGCCGTTCTGGTCGCCGGCGCAGGCCAGTTTCTTGCGTGAAGCTCTGCTACAGGATTCAGACTGGGCCGAACTGGCCGATCAACTGAGTGAAGCCCTCCGCGGGCAGGAAAGACCCACCTGAATGAGCGCCGGACACGACCACAGCCACGCCCCCGCCAACTTCAACAAGGCCTTTGCCATCGGCATCGGCCTGAACATCGCCTTCGTGGCGATCGAAGCGTTCTACGGCTGGAAGATCAACTCCCTCGCCTTGCTGGCCGATGCCGGGCACAACCTGAGCGACGTCGCCGGGCTGGTGCTGGCCTGGGGCGGTGCGCTGGCAGGCAAGCTGCGACCCAACCCCCGGCACACCTACGGCTGGAAGAAGGGCAGCATCCTGGCGGCCTTTGCCAATGCCCTGCTGCTGCTGGTGGCCATGGGTGCGCTGATCTGGGAGGCGGTGGGGCGCCTGATGTCGCCCGAGCCGCTGGTCGGCAATCAAGGCGTGACGATCATGGTGGTGGCTGGGGTGGGCATCGTGGTCAACACTGCGACCGCCTTGCTGTTCATGCGTGGGCGTGAGCGCGATCTGAACATCCGGGGCGCTTTTCTGCACATGGCGGCCGATGCCTTGGTGTCGGCCGGTGTCGTGGTGGCGGGTGCGCTGACCTTGTGGATGGGCTGGGTCTGGCTCGACCCGGTGGTCAGCCTGCTGATTGCGGCCGTGATTCTTGTGAGCACCTGGAACCTCTTCCGGCAGTCCCTGCACCTGCTGTTCGACGGCGTACCGGACAGCATGGACCCTCAGGCGGTGCACGACTACCTGGCGGGTCTGCCCGGTGTCGGCCGGGTGCATGACCTGCACATCTGGGCCATGGACACCTCGCAGGTGGCCATGACGGCCCACCTGGTGATGCCCGACAGCCACCCGGACGACGCATTCCTGAAGGCGGCCACCGATGGCTTGCATGACCGTTTCGAGATCACCCATGTGACGCTGCAGGGGATGCAGGTGCCATTCACCGAGCCCTGCGGATCGTGGGCCGCAGAGGTTTCCCGCGGTGGACCGGTGCCGGCCACTGCACACGATCACAATCACGGCCACGCGGCCGGTCACGTGCACTGACGACCTGCCAGCTCTACCCTCATGTCCCACCCCACAGCAACCACCACCGACCCCACCTGTCCCATCGTCCCGCCCGCCAACGAGACGCGTGCGCGCGCCGAGGCGCTGGACGGCCTGCTGCACGCACAGGCTGCGAAACTCTGGGGTGGTCTGTCGCCCATCACACTGGCGCTGGCCGCCACCGACTGGGCGATGCACCTGGCCACCCAGCCCGCGCAGGCGTCGCGCCTCGCCAGCGAGGCCCTGGGGTTGGCCACCCATGCCGCCTGGGCTGCGGTGACGCAGAGCCACCTGCCGCGCGACGCCAGCGAGCGGCCCGACGACCAGCGCTTCCAGGCCGACGCCTGGCAGGCCTGGCCCTACGCGTGGATCGTGCGCAATTACCTGGACGCCGAGCACTGGTGGAGCGACGCTACCCAGCTGCGCGGCATGACGGCACACCACCGCGAGGTCGTCGCCATGTTTGCGCGACAGTGGCTGGACATGCTTTCACCGGCCAACGCCGGTCTGGCCAACCCCGAGGTGCTAGCGCGCACGCTGGAGCGTCGCGGGGACAACCTGCTGGCGGGCTGGGCGCACGCCTTTGACGACTGGCGCCGCCGACAGGGTCTGGCGCAGATGTTCGACCACGGCCAGCGCTTCAAGCCCGGCGAAGACGTGGCGGTGAGCCCCGGATGCGTCGTGCACCGCAACCACCTGGTGGAGCTGATCCAGTACAGCCCGACGACGCCCGCCGTGCACGCAGAGCCGGTGTTCATCGTGCCGAGCTGGATCATGAAGTACTACATCCTGGACCTGTCGCCGCACGACTCGATGGTGCGCTGGCTGGTGAGCCAGGGGCACACCGTGTTCATGCTCTCCTGGCGCAACCCGGACGAGAGCGACGCGCTGCTGGACATGGACGATTACCTGCAGCTCGGTGTGTTCGACGCGCTGGCGGCCATCAGGCGGCGCCTGCCAGGCGAGGCGGTGCATGCGGTGGGGTACTGCCTGGGTGGAACGCTGCTGGCGATTGCTGCGGCGGCGCTCGCGCGGCCCGGGCGGGTGACCGGCGCTGAAGCGCTGCCGCCGCTGGCGTCCTTGAGTTTTCTCGCTGCAGAGACCGATTTCACCGAGCCCGGCGAGATGGGCGTGCTGATCGACGAGAGCCAGGTCGCGCTGCTGGAGGACATGATGGCCGAGCGCGGCTTCCTCACCGGCCGGCAGATGGCCGCAAGCTTCCAGTTCCTGCACTCGCGCGAGCTGATCTGGTCGGCCACGCTGCGCGAACTCTGGATGGGCGAGCCGCTGCGGCCGAACGACCTGATGGCTTGGAATGCCGACACCACGCGCATGCCGGCGGCCATGCACAGCCAGTACCTGCGGCGCCTGTACCTGCACAACGAACTGGCCGAGTCGCGCTACTGCGTGGAGGGCCGGCCGGTATCGCTGGACGATGTCCACCAGCCGATGTTCGTGGTGGGCACCGAAAAAGACCACGTGGCGCCCTGGCGCTCGGTCTACAAGCTGCACCAGTTGACGGACGCCGAAATCACCTTCGTGCTGACCAGTGGTGGCCACAACGCCGGCATCGTCAGCGAGCCCGGCCATACAGGCCGACGCTGGCGGGAGGCGGTGCGCAGCCCAGGCGATCCGTGGCTGTCGCCGGACGAATGGGAAGCCGCGGCCGGGCCCCACGAAGGCTCGTGGTGGACATCCTGGGACACCTGGCTCAAGGCCAGAGGCAGTGGCTGCGAGGTGCCGGCGCGCCAGCTGACACAGCGCGATAGCCTTTGCGCCGCGCCCGGAACCTACGTGCACCAGCGCTGCGAAGATTGAGGCTGTAAGTGTGAGGGAGTCGGCCGCGTGAACATCGCCTGCAACTCGCGCCGCACGGCATGTGATGGTGGCAGGCACCGGGACCAACGAAGCACCATCACTGTCTGACCTGCCTCAATGCCATGGAAGCATGCGGGTTTAACATGGGTCCATCGGGTAGTGGGCTTCCGTTTTTCGGGTGGCGTTTTGCAGACTTCCGATTCCACACAGCACGAACGGTTTCATACCGGCTGGACAGGCGAAACGCGAGCCCACTTCAGGAGCAATGTGATGAGCGTCAGGCTTTGGATGGTTGCAGGGGCCGTGGACCGGTCTGGTCGCCGGCCCGCGGTCATGAATGTCCGAAGGTGGCGGACTGCAGCAGACGTCACTGAAGTTGCCTTGATCCGGACCGTGCCATGACGGAGCAAGATCTGGTCGTTTCGGCTCCGGGAATGAGACGTACGCTGGACGCCAACGAGGCTGTGGCCAGTGTGGCCTACCGCGCCAGCGAGGTGATCGCGATCTACCCCATCACCCCCGCCTCGGCGATGGGTGAACTGGCTGACGCCTGGTCGGCCGATCACCGGCTGAACCTGTCGAGGTCTGTGCCGAAGGTGGTCGAGATGCAGTCCGAAGGCGGGGCGGCCGGTGCGGTGCACGGCGCGCTGCAGGCGGGCGCACTGGTCACGACCTTCACCGCGTCGCAAGGGCTGCTACTGATGCTGCCCGACCTGTACAAGATCGCCGGGGAGCTGACGTCGTTCTGCATGCATGTGGCGGCACGCAGCGTTGCCACCCATGCGCTGTCCATCTTTGGCGACCACTCCGACGTGATGGCCGCGCGCGGCACCGGGTTCGCGCTGCTGGCCTCGGGTTCCGCGCAGGAAGCGCAGGACATGGCGGCGGTCGGGCACGCGGTCACGCTGAAGGCCCGCATCCCCGTGCTGCATTTTTTTGACGGCTTCCGGACCTCGCACGAGATCGGCACGGTGTCGGTGATCGACGATGAGACCTTGCGCGCCCTGATGCCAGCCGACGGCATCCAGGCGCACCGGCAGCGGGCGCTGGACCCGGAGCGACCCGTCATCCGGGGCACGTCGCAGAACCCGGACACGTTCTTCCAGGGGCGCGAAGCCGTCGAACCGTTCTATGCGGCTTTCCCGGACGCACTGGAGGCGACTTTCTCGCAGTTCGCAGCGCTGACGGGCCGCCATTACCGGCTGTTTGACTACGTGGGTGATCCGGCGGCGGAGCGGGTCATCGTGTTGATGGGGTCGGGTGCCGAGTGCGCACACGAGGTGGTCGAGCATCTGGCGGCCCGGGGCGAACGCGTCGGCGTGGTCAAGGTGCGCTTGTTCCGCCCGTTCTCGGTGGAGCATTTGCTGCAGGCCTTGCCGACCACGGTGCAGGCCGTTGCGGTGCTGGACCGGACCAAGGAGCCCGGCTCGTCGGGCGAACCCTTGCTGCAAGAAGTGACCATGGGGTTGGTGCAGGCGGTGACCGATGGGCGCCGCGCCGCGTTGCCCCGGATCTGCGGGGGCCGCTATGGCCTGGCGGGCAAGGAGTTCACGCCCGCCATGGTCAAGGCGGTCTTCGATGCTCTGGCGCGTTCACGTCCGCTGACGCGTTTCACCATCGGCATCCGGGACGACGTGTCCGGCTCATCGCTGCCGTGGGACCCGGCGTTTGACCGCGAGCTGGATGCCCCCGACGTGACGCGCGCGGTGTTTTTCGGTCTCGGCTCGGACGGCACGGTGTCGGCCAACAAGGCCAGCATCAAGCTCATCGGTGAACAGGCGGGCTTGTTTGCCCAGGGCTATTTCGAGCTGGATTCGCGCAAGGCCGGATCGACCACGGTGTCCCACCTGCGCTTTGGGCCCCGGCCGATCCGCTCGACCTACCGCATCACCCAGGCCCAGTTCGTGGCCATTCATGCACCTGAGTTTCTGGAACGGCGCGATGTGCTGGACGTCGCCGCGCCGGGGGCGACCGTGCTGCTCAACACCGAGGTGCCGGCCGCGCGCGTGTGGGACACGCTCCCGAGCGAGGTCCAGCAGCAGCTGATCCAGCGCCGCTGCCGCCTGTACGCCATCGATGGCTACGCCCAGGCCGAACGCGCCGGGTTGGGCCGCCGGATCAACACGGTGATGCAACTGTGCTTCTTCGCTTTGTCGAAGGTGCTGCCCATGGAAGATGCGATGGTGCACCTGCGCCGTTCACTGGAAGAGCACTGGGGGCGGCGCGGTCCCGAGGTGGTGCGACGCAACCTGTTGGCGCTGGAAGGCACGCTGGAGGCCCTGACCGAAATCGCCGTGCCCGAAATGGCCACGGCCACGCGCGCCCGTCCACTGGCCATTCCAGTCCAGGCGGCGGACTTCGTTCAGCGCGTGACCCGCCTGCTGCTGGAGGGCCGGGGCGACGAACTGCCCGTGAGCGCGTTTCCGCCCGATGGCACCTGGCCCAGTGGCACGAGCCGCTGGGAAAAGCGCGCGATCGCGCTGGACATCCCCATCTGGCAACCCGACCTGTGTGTGCAGTGCAACCGCTGCGTGACGATCTGTCCGCACGCGGCGATCCGCGCCAAGGTGTACGACCCCGCAGTCCTGGCCGATGCGCCAGCGGGTTTTCCATCGCTCATGGAGGCGTTCGAGCCTTCGCTGGAGGGCATGGCCTACACGGTGCAGGTTGCGCCCGAAGACTGCACGGGTTGCGGGCTGTGCATCGAGGTCTGCCCGGCCAAGGACCGGCACGACACCCGACGCAAGGCCCTGGTGTCCAAGCCGCTGGTTGAACACCGTGCCGTGCAACGCGCGGCGTTTGACCACTTCGAACAGATCCCGCTGGCCGATCTGCGGCATCTGCCGCTGGAGCCGCGCAACGTGGCCTTTCGACAGCCCTTGTTCGAGTTCTCCGGGGCCTGCGCGGGTTGTGGCGAGACGCCGTACCTGCGTTTGTTGACCCAGCTTTTTGGCGACCGGTTGCTGGTGGCCAACGCCACCGGCTGCTCTTCGATCTACGGCGGCAATCTGCCGACCACGCCCTGGACGGTCAACGCGCAAGGGCGGGGACCGGCCTGGTCGAACTCGCTGTTCGAAGACAACGCCGAGTTCGGCCTGGGCATGCGCCTGGCGTTGGATGCGGCCACCGATCGTGCCCGCACGCTGCTGGAATCGCTCGCCCCCCGGCTCCCCGTGGAACTTGTGGTCGGCCTGCTCCAGGTGCCGGATCGTGAAGGCACCGGCGAGACCTGGGCCCAGGCCCAGCGCCAGCGGGTCAGCGAACTGGAACACCTGCTGGCACAGGATGGTTCGCTTGAAGCCCACGCACTGCGTGAAGCGGCGCCAGCCTTGTTGCCGCGCAGCGTCTGGATCGTCGGTGGTGATGGCTGGGCCTACGACATCGGCTACGGCGGCCTGGACCACGTGCTTGCCTCGCACCACAAGGTCAATGTCCTGGTGCTGGACACCGAGGTGTATTCCAACACCGGGGGGCAACAATCCAAGGCCACACCGCTGGGCGCGTCGGCAAAGTTCGCCATCGCGGGCAAGGCGGTGCGCAAGAAAGACCTGGGCCTGCTCGCCATGGGCTATGGCCATGTGTATGTGGCGCAGATCGGCATGCAGTCGCACCCCGAACAGGCCGTGCGGGCCATGCTGGAGGCCGAACGCCATCCGGGCCCTTCGCTGCTGATCGCACACAGTCCCTGCATCGCCCATGGCTACGACCTGGTGCAGTCACCGCATCAGCAACGGCGAACGGTGGACAGCGGTCTGTGGCCGTTGTACCGCTTCGATCCGCAGCGCGTCGACCAGGGCGAGACGCCGCTGGTGCTGGACTCAGGTGCACCGACGCTCGACGTGGCGGACGCAATGGCCGCAGAAGGGCGCTTCCGCATGGTCGAACTTCGCGATCCGGAGCGCTACCGCCAGCTGTTGCAGGCCGCCCGCGACGCGGTGCGGCAGCGGCAGGCCTTGTACGAACAGTTGTCCCACATCCATTTGCCGCCCGAACACCATGGCTGACCTCACCACTTCCTGGATGGGCCTACGGCTCAAAAGCCCGCTGGTCCTGGCCGCTTCGACCCTGGCCCTTGATCCCCAAGCCGCGGCACAGGCGGTGGCCGCCGGAGCCGGTGCCATCGTCATGCCTTCGCTGTTCGAGGAGCAATTGAGCGAGGAGCAGATGAAGGCCCATCGGTTCCTCGACCACCACGCCGACATGAACGCCGAGGCCAGCCATTTCTTGCCGGACACGGCGGTCTTTGGTCAGGGGGCCGAACACCACCTGGCGCAGATGCGGGCACTGAAACGGGTGGTGGATGTGCCCTTGATCGCGTCACTGAACGGGACCACGCCCGGAGGCTGGACCCGCTATGCCCGGCAACTGGCCGATGCGGGCGCCGATGCCCTGGAACTCAATCTCTACGACGTCGTCACCCAGACCGCAGAGACCGGCGCCGAGGTGGAGTCGCGACAACTGGCGGTGGTGGCTGCGGTCGTGGCCGCCGTGTCCGTTCCGGTGGCCGTCAAGCTGACGCCGTTCTATGCATCGCTGCCGGCCTTTGTGAATAGGCTGGAGCAGGTGGGGGCACGCGGCGTGACCCTGTTCAACCGCTTCTACGAACCGGGCATCGATCTCGACGACCTGTCTGTGCACCGAAGCCTTGCTTCGTCCACCGCGGCCGAACTGCCGCTGCGCCTGCATGCGCTGGCCGTGCTGTCGGGCTCCACGACGCTGGATCTGGCTTGCTCCGGTGGCGTGCACACCAGCGAGGACATGGCCCGTGCGGTGCTGTGCGGAGCCCATGTGGTTCAGGTGGCCTCGGTCCTGCTGGAGCATGGCCCCGGTCATGTGGCGCCGCTGCTGACCGCTTTCAACGCATGGCTGGACGCCAAGTGCTACACCGCGAGCGCAGATGCCCGCGCGGTCCTGAGCCTGGCCCGCGTCCCCGATCCGTCGGTCTGGACCCGTTTGAACTACATCCGAACGCTGCAGACACTTCCCCACCCCACATCATGGAGACATCCCCGATGAACACCCCCGCGACAGCCGAGAAGAAAAGCACCTGGCACGGCATCCCGAGAGACGAAATCCCATGGAAACCGACGGTGGATGCCGAGGCCTGTATCGGTTGCCAGCTCTGTTACGTGACCTGCGGTCGGGGTGTCTACGAGATGCACGACAACGCCGCCGTGGCGGTGGCACCCATGGAATGTGCGGTCGGTTGCTCGACTTGCGGGAATGTGTGCCCGACAGCGGCGATCACTTTTCCCACCCTGGACGGGGTGTGGAAGCTTGAACGCGAGAAGCAGATCTTCCGGACCGTGAAGAAGGAAGCGCTGAAGAAGCACGAGCGCGAAGACGCGCTCAAGGCCCGACAGCAGGCGCAAGACGCGCTCGCCCATGTGGTGACGCGCGCCAAGGTGGAGGTCGCAGGCGAGTTCGGCGACAAACAGTTCCTGGTTCGACTGGAAGAACTGATCGAGGGCCAGCCTTTTGATGTCGTGAACCTCAAGCTGGAGGTGCCCACAGTGAAAGGCGCGCGCCAGAAAGCGCCATCGTTCATGAGCTTCGAAGTGACATCGGAAGAGCAAGCCGACATCACGCCTTTCCTCGACAGGGTCAAGGCCTTGGTGCACGGGGTCGGTCTTGTGCTGGTGTCTGCCAACCCGGTGTCCTGACATGTGTGCCGACGTTGGCGGATGCCCGAGTCACCATGTGTGAACTGCTCGCCTTGTCGAGCTCGCGCCCGGCCCAGTTGACGTTTTCGCTCCAGCGTCTGGCATCGCACGGCGACATGCGCGGTGGATCACCCGATGGGTGGGGTGTCGCCTTCTGTTCGGGGCACGATGTGGCGCTTTTCCGTGAGCCCGCGCCAGCCGCCAGCAGTTCGCTGGTTCGATACCTGGAGGACCACGGTCCCCGCACCCAGCTGGCAATTTCGCACATACGTCACGCCACGCGTGGACCGGTGAACCTGGCCAACACCCAGCCTTTTGTTCGTGAGCTTGGCGGGCGCACCCATGTTTTCGCCCACAACGGCGACCTGCCCGGCATATGGGGCAGCGCGAATTTGTCGCTGGATGCTCACCATCCGGTCGGTGAGACGGATTCCGAGCAGGCGTTTTGCGCCTTGCTTGCGCGGTTGCGTGAACTGTGGAGCGGCACAGGGCTGCCGCCACTGGATGAACGTTTTTCGCTGGTCAATGCATTTGCGGCTGAGCTTCGGACGCTCGGTCCAGCCAACTTCCTGTACACCGATGGCGATACGCTGTTTGCCCACGGGCACCGAAGAAAAACACTGCCCGGCGGCTCTGTCGAGGCACCCGGACTTTGGCTGCTTCAGCGGTATTGCGCCGACACAGACACTGCATCAAACCCTGTAAATGCCGTTTCAATCGGAGGGGGTGGCCAGTCCGTGGTGATGCTTGCCAGCGTCCCGCTGACACCGGACGCATGGCGGTCCTTGAACCATGGCGAAATCGTGGTGGTACGCGATGGCGTTGTGGTCACGCCCGGCGCTTCAGCGACCGGCGTGTCTACTTCCCAAGACTGTCTGCGGTCAGGCTGACAGCCATTTCTGGACTTCTGCCACGGTGGGAATGCGGCCGCTGCTGACCAGCTTTTCGTTCACCACCAGACCCGGCGTGGAGAGCAGGTCATAGGCCATGATCTGCTGCATGTCGGTGACCTTGAGGAATTCGGCCTCGACTTGGCTGGCGGTGGCCGCTTCGCGGGCCACGGCTTCGAGCTTCTTGCAGTTGGCGCAGCCCGAGCCCAGGATCTTGATGGTCAACATGGTGTCTCTCCTTGGAAAGTGGGAACAGATTCAGGCGGTGACCACCTGGCGTTGACGGCGGCGCAACCAGGCCAGCGCCACGGCCAGCCCGGCCAGGCACAGACCCAGCGGCAGCGCGAGCGAGGTCCAACCCGCGCCGTCCACCCAGGCGCCAAAGATCAGGCCCGCACAGACGCTGAACACCGCCACCCAGCCCACGTAGGCCGCGGTCTTGGTGCGGCCGATCACCGCGGCCACCATCAGCATGCTCTGCAGGCTGAGTTCCGGGTCGGCCATCAAGTAGGCCAGCAAGGGGCCGGGGTGCATGCCCAGGTCCAGGAACATGCGGGCCACCGGCACTTCGACCAGTGTGGGGAAGTACATGAAGACGCCAAAACCCACCGCCACCAGGTTGGCCAGCACGGTGTTGCTACCCGCCAGCGACTCAATCCATTCGGGCCGGATCAGCTGGCGCACCATGCCGACCACGAACACGCCGATCACCAGCACCAGGAAGATCTGCTTGACGAAGCGCCAGGCCTCCCACAGCCAGCTGCGCCAGTCATCGGCCGGCAGTTGCCGGGCATAGAACCACACCGCCCCGAGCGACAGCGCCACCCCGAAGGCGCGGCCGGTGAGGGCGATTTCAAGCCCATCAGGAACCGGCGTCAGGCGCAGCGCCGCCACCAGCAAGGTGGTGGCCGCCAACCCCAGCGCAACCCAAGTCCAGTGGTTGGCGCCTTCGATGATGTCCTCCATGCCCTTCCAGGCCGTGGCCGAGATCAGCAGCAGCAAGCCGATCAGCACCGAGCCCTGAAAGCTCACTCCTTCTTCGCCTTTGGCGGCGTCAAACGGCACCCAACCGAACAGCGTGTCCTGCCAGGCCATGGCCCAGGGCAGGGGCAGGGTGAAGGTGCCCACGGTGGTGGTCAGTGGCCACAGCTTGAGCGTGCCCGCGATCAGCAGAGCCACCAGCGACAACAGCACGCCCAGTGCCGCCGGGGCGATGCTGGCCTGGGCTGCGAACAGGGTGTCGGTCTGTGCGTCGTGGCTGGCGTCGTCGCGCCAGAACACCAGTGCCATCAGGATGCCGATGCCGATGCCAAACATCAGGCAGAACACCACGCGCGCCACCGCAAACTCAGGCCCGAGGATGCTGCCGGTGTAGGCCAGCGCCATGATGTTGCCGGCCGGTGCGAAGAACAGAAAGGTCATGGCTGGACCGATGCCGGCGCCCTTGCGGTAGATGCCGGCGAACAAAGGCACGATGGTGCAGGAGCACACCGCCAGCAGCGACCCCGCTGCCGCCGCTGCGGGGTAGGAGACGTAGGCAGGCGTGCTGCGCCCCAGCCAGCGGGTGATGCTGGCCTTGGGAATCAGGGCCGCCATGGCGCCAGCGATGAAGAACGCCGGCAGCAGACAGAGCAGCACATGCGCCGCCAGGTAGGCGGCCAGACTGCCGGCCCCACCCGTCAGCAGTTTCAGCATCAGTTCCATCAACTTCCTTTCGCGAAGATCCCTGGTTCATTGTCAACCTCTGCCATCGAATGGCAACCGGACATTGGCGACGGCTTGAGGCGGATCAACAGAGCTGGTCAGGTCCGCGCCGGTCACCACAGCGCCAGCAGCCCCCAGATCGTCAACACCCCCACGCACACCAGATCCAGCGACAGGCCGGCCCGCAGCATGTCGCGCTGGCGCACCCGGCCCGAACCGAACACCAGGGCATTGGGCGGCGTGGCCACGGGCAGGGCAAAGCCGCAGGAAGCGGCCAGGGCGACCACGATCACCAATGTCTCCACCGGCAGGGCCATCTGGCTGGCGACAGCAGCAAACACCGGCACGAGCAGCGCTGCGGCGGCGGTGTTGCTGGCGAACTCGCTGAGCAGCACCATGAAGGCGGCGACCGCCAGCAACATGGTCCACGGTGCCGCACCTTGCAGCAGGCTGGCCACCTGCTGGCCCAGCACCAGCGAGGCGCCCGACGTGGCGAGCACTTCGCCCAGCGCCAGACCGCCGCCGAACAGGATCAGCACACCCCAGTCGGTGTGCTCGGCGACTTCCCGCCAGCTCGCGAGACGCAACGCCACCACGGCAACAGCGGCAGCCAGCGCAAATACCGTGTCCGGGCTCTGAATGCCCAGCTGCCTGAGGGGCTCGGCCCCAAAGGTCCAGCCCAGCGCGGTCAGCAGGAACACGCCCAGCGTCAGAATCCGTGGCCCGGTCCAGGGCACGTCGATGGCGGTGATGGCGATGCGCCGGTCAAGGTGCGGACGCAACACCAACCGGAGGGTGAACACCATCAAGGGCATGAGGACCAGCACCAAAGGCAAACCGATCCAGAGCCACTGGGCGAAGTCGATACCGGCCGCACGCGCCGCGATGGCATTCGGCGGTGAGCCGACCAGGGTGCCCATGCCGCCGATGCTGGCGGAATAGGCCACGCCCAGCAGCACAAAGGCAAATGTCCGCCGCTCCCGCTGCGGGTCGAGCGGCCCCAGGATGCCCAGGGTCAGTGGCAGCACCATGGCCGCCGTGGCCGTGTTGCTGATGCCCATAGACAACACCGCCGTCACGCCGAACAGCAGCCACACGGCACGGCCCAGATGGCCGCCTGAGAGTGACAGCAGGAAGCCGGCCATCTTGCGGTCCAGCTGCTGGGCACGCAGGGCGCTGGCCAGGGCAAAGCCACCCAGAAACAGGAACACGATGGGGTCAGCAAAGGGCGCCAGTACCTTGACTGTGGTGAGCCCCGGCAACCCCAGCGCCAGCGCACCCACCGGCACCAGCAACGCCGTGACCGGCAGAGGAACCGCTTCCGTCAGCCAGAGCGTCCCGATGAAGACCAGAAGGCACAGGCCTTTGGTGACCGACGCCTCGTAGGGCAGCCAGGCATACAAAGCCAGCGACAGGACCAGCGCGACCAGAAACGAGAGCACGGCCCGACGGGCCGAGACCACGCCCCCGTCGGACGCGATTTCTGGGCTCATCCGTGACTCGGCGTCATGCTGCGTCTGCCATGGCGCCGGAGGTCATACCGCCTTGGGCAGGTTGACCCGCCGCATCAGTTCTTCGGCGCTTTCCTTGCGCTCGCTGTAGCGGTCCACCAGGTAGGGCGAAACATCGCGGGTCAGCCAGGTGAACTTGACCAGCTCCTCCATCACATCGACCACCCGGTCGTGGTAGCTGGACGGCTTCATGCGGTCGTGGTCGTCGAACTCCTGGAAGGCCTTGGCCACGGACGACTGGTTCGGGATGGTGACCATGCGCATCCAGCGGCCGAGCACACGCATCTGGTTGACCGCGTTGAACGACTGTGAGCCACCGCAGACCTGCATCACCGCCAGGGTCTTTCCCTGGGTGGGACGCACGGCGCCGGCCGCCAGGGGAATCCAGTCGATCTGGGCTTTCATGATGCCGGTCATGGCGCCGTGGCGCTCCGGCGAACACCAGACCATGCCTTCGGACCACAGCGTCAGTTCGCGCAGCTCCTGCACCTTGGGGTGGGTGTCCGGCGCATCGTCGGGCAGCGGCAAACCGCTGGGGTTGAAGATGCGCGTTTCCGCGCCCATGGCCTGTAGCAGCCGGGCGGCTTCTTCCACCAGCAGTCGGCTGAAGGAGCGCGGACGCAGGGAGCCGTACAGCAGCAAGATGCGAGGCGGATGAGCCGAGTGCGGGCGCAGCAGCCGCGCCGGATCGGGCACCCGGAAATGTTCGGCCTGCACCTGCGGCAGGTCGGCCAGGGGTTTGGAGACGGACTTAGACACGGCGACCTTTTACATCGATGACCACTTCGCCATCTTCCTTGATGAAGGGGCCCTGCTGCGGATACGGCAGGATGTCGAGCACGACCTCGGAAGGGCGACACAGGCGCACTCCCAGCGGCGTGATCACGAAGGGACGGTTGAGCAGGATGGGGTGTTGCTGGATGAAGGCCAGCAGCTGTTCATCGGTCCATTTCGGGTTGCCCAGGTCCAGCTCGGCGAAGGGGGTGCCTTTTTCTCGCAGCACCTGGCGCACCGTGGCGCCCATGGCGGCGAGCCAGGCCTGGATCTGCTGTGTGCTGGGCGGGTTCTTGAGGTACTCGATGACGGTGGGTTCCACTCCGCTGTTGCGGATCATGGCCAGCACGTTGCGCGAGGTGCCGCAGGCGGGGTTGTGATAGATCGTGATGTCGGGCATGAAGAAAAGGTCTGATGCGGGTTCAGGCGGTCCGGGGTTTCCAGGCGTTGACGATGGCCACGAGCGAGAGCATCACGGGCACCTCCACCAGCACGCCCACCACGGTGGCCAGAGCGGCGCCCGAGTTCAGGCCGAACAGCGAGATCGCCACCGCCACCGCCAGCTCGAAGAAGTTGGAGGTGCCGATCAGGCAGGCCGGGCCGGCGATGTTGTGCGGCAGCTTGAGCCATTTGGCGCCCCACCAGGCGATGAAGAAGATGCCGTAGGACTGGAGGATCAGCGGCACGGCGATGAGTGCGATCACACCGGGTTTCTCGACGATGGTGCCGGCCTGGAAACCGAACAGCAGCACCACGGTGGCGATCAGGCCCACCACCGACCAGGGCTTGAGTCGCGCCACGAAATGGCTCAGCGCGTTGGGCGACTGTTTCACGAGTAGCTGGCGCGTGGCCATGCCCGCCAGCAGTGGCAGCACCACGTACAGCACGGTCGAGAGCAGCAGCGTCTCCCAGGGAACGGTCACGTTCGTTACGCCGAGCAGAAAGGCGGCGATGGGTGCAAACGCCACCACCATGATCAGGTCGTTCACCGACACCTGGACCAGGGTGTAGTTGGCATCGCCCTTCACCAGCTGGCTCCAGACGAAGACCATGGCGGTGCAGGGCGCCACGCCCAGCAGGATCATGCCGGCGATGTATTCGCTGGCCGACTGCGGGTCGACCCAGCCCGCAAAGACGTACTGGAAGAACAGCACGCCCAGCGCCGCCATGGTGAAAGGCTTGATCAGCCAGTTGACCACCAGCGTGAGCATCAGACCCTGAGGCTTCTTGCCCACGTCTTTCACCGCATGCCAGTCAATCTGGATCATCATCGGGTAGATCATGATCCAGATGAACACGGCGACCACCAGGTTGACCTGCGCGATCTCCATCGCGGCCACGGCCTGGAACACACCGGGCATGACGAGCCCGAGGCCCACACCGGCCAGAATGCCCAGCCCGACCCACACGGTCAGGTAACGCTCAAAAACACCCATTGATCACACCTCAGAAATGAAAAACGCCCGATCGCGGGTGCGACCGGGCCGGCGCCTTCGGATGAACCGCTCAGGCCTTTTGACGGCCGATGTCCACCAGTTCTTTTTGCAGGGCCAGGCGGTCGAGCTTTTCAAACGGCAGGTTGACCATCAGGGCGATGCGGCGGCTGAGGACCATGAAGGTGTCGGCAAAAGCCTTCTTGGCGGCTTCGTCGTCGCCTTTGACCTCGGCAGGATCGGGCACGCCCCAGTGGGCCGACATCGGCTGCCCGGGCCACACCGGGCACACCTCGCCAGCCGCCTTGTCGCAGACCGTGAGCACGAAGTTCATGTGCGGTGCGTCGGCTTGCGCAAACTCGCTCCAGTTCTTGCTGCGCAGGCTGTCCGTTTTGTAGTGGTTGCGCTGCAGCAGTTCAATGGCATGCGGATTGACTTGGCCAGCCGGGTGGCTGCCGGCGCTGAAGGCTCGGAAGCGACCGCCACCCAGGTGGTTCAGGATGGATTCGGCCATGATGCTCCGGGCCGAGTTGCCGGTGCACAGGAAGAGCACGTTGTAGACGGACATGGGGAAACCTTTCAGCAGCAGCTGGTTGCAGAGGACGGGGTGGTGGAAGAGGGCACGCAGCACGCGCCTGCGGTGACGGAAGAGGTGGATGGGCAACACCCGGTTGCTGGCGCCAATGCCTCGGTGGCAGGCGCGCAGCAGTTCGTGGCTGTAGCGCCGCTCGGTGCGCAGCAGGCCGCAGCCGAGGCTTCATCAGCCTTTTCCCGGAACACCGGGATGTTGCCCAGGGTGTGGAAGTGTTCCCACGCAATGCCCTGCGGGTCGGTGATCCAGTGCTTTTCGCTGCGGGCATAGCAGCAGGTGGTCGCACCTTCATCCAGCAGGCTCATATCGGCGACGGTGGCTCGGTCCTTCAGGGCCTGCAGTTCTTCGGCGTTGTCGGTCTGGATGCCCAGGTGATCGATGCCGGGCTGTTCGCCCCGCGTGGAGATGGCGAAGTTCACCGGCGGGTCTTCGAGCATCCACTTGGCGTAATCGGCCTCGGTGCGCACCGGATCGGCTGCGAACAGGCGACTGTAGAAAGTGACGCTCTGGGCCAGATCGGTCACATGGAGGTGAACATGGAAACGCTTCATGGGTTGTCTCCTCAGCAGTTGTCGCAGTCGAGCTTGGTGGGTGTTTCCAGGCAGGCCTGGCCCTGGCAGCAGTGCGCCGTCAGGTAAGCCAGCAGGTCGTTCATCAACGGAATGGATGCGCGGTAGAACAGATTGCGGCCTTCGCGCTCGGAGGCTATCAACCCGGAGTGGCTCAGTTCTTTCAAATGGAAGGACAGGGCCGTGGATGCAATACCCAGTTGTTCCGCCATGTGGCCAGGGTTCAACCCCTCAGGCCCCGCCACCACCAGCAGGCGGAAAATCCTCAGGCGCGTTTCCTGGGCCAGCGCCCCCAAGGCCCTAACAACTTCTGTTTCTTCCATGGGGTCTCCTCAGGTCGTTTGGGGGCAGGGCAATGCCAACTTGGTTGGCAGCGCCAGCGTGAGCAGCCAGCAGGCCAGCAGCATCAGTGCCGAGCCGACCAGGGCATAGAGCAGGCCGCCCCACTGGTAGAGCAGGCCCGACATCAGCGTGCCGAAGAACCGCCCCAGGGCATTGGCGGCGTAGTAGAAGCCCACGTCCTCGGCCGCTTTCTCGCTGCCGGCGTAGGCCAGGATCAGGTAGGAGTGCACGGAAGAGTTGACCGCGAACGCAAAGCCGAACAGGCCCAGGCCGCCCACCACCCACCACTGCAGGTTCGGCAGCTCCAGCCACACGGCCGCCGCAATGCCCACGGGAATCAGCGCCAGCGCCAGCGACCAGCCGCGCGCCGCCGGCACCTCGCTGCTCAGGCCGTCGGGGCTGCGTTTCACGAGGTTGGGCGCCAGCGCCTGCACCAGGCCGTAGCCGATGGTCCAGGCCGCCAGGAAGCCGCCGACCATGGTGAAGTTCCAGCCCTGCGAATACAGGAACACCGGCACACCGACCACGAACCACACGTCGCGGGCACCGAACAGCGCCACGCGTGCGGCGGCCAGGCCGTTGATGCCGGCGTTCTTGGCGAACAGCTCCTTGGCCGACTTGGAGGCTTTGGCCTTGCCCATCATGGGCGGCACCGACAGCACCACGCCCGCCAGCACCAGCACCAGCAGGCCGGCCATGGCCCACAGCGAATGCTGGAAATCCAGCGACTGCAACAACACGCCGCCGAGGAAGAAGCCGAAGCCTTTCATGGCGTTCTTGCTGCCGGTGAACCAGGCCACCCATTTGAAGAGCTGGTTGTTGCCGCCGTCTTCGGCCTTGGCCTGCGCCTGCGTGACCTTGATGGCCGATTTGCTGGCGGTCTTGGTCAGGTCCTTGGCCACGCCACAGATGCCCTGCGCCACCACCACCCAGGCCACCGACATGGCGGCCGTCCAGGCCGGGTTGAGCAGCGAGAGCAGGGTGAAGCCGGTGATCTGCGTGACCAGGCCCACGGTCAGCATGCGCTGGATGCCGTAGCGCGTGGCCAGCCAGCCGCCAATCAGGTTGGCCAGCACGCCGGCCGCTTCGTACAGCAGGAACAGAAAGGCCAGCGTGAACGGCGAATAGCCCAGCTTGTAGAAGTGCAGCAGCACCAGCATGCGCAGCGCGCCGTCGGTGAGCGTGAAACCCCAGTAGGCGGCGGTGACGATGGCGTAGTTGCGCACCGCGTGGCTGGCGGCGGCTGTTGCGGAGGCGTTCATCAGGTGCCGACGGATTCGAGATGACACGCCAGGTCCACCATGCGCGTGGCGTAGCCCATCTCGTTGTCGTACCAGGCGTAGACCTTGAGCAGCGTGCCGTCGGTCACCATGGTGGAGAGCCCATCGACGATGGAGCTGCGCGTGTCGCGGGCGTAATCGGCGCTCACCAGCGGGCGGTTTTCAAAGCCCAGGATGCCGGCCAGTGGGCCGTTGGCAGCGGCTTCGAACAACGCGTTCACCTCTTCGGCCGTGGTCGCGCGGTTGAGTTCAAACACGCAGTCGGTCAGCGAGGCGTTGAGCGCCGGCACGCGCACCGCGTGGCCGTTGAGCTTGCCCTTGAGTTCGGGGTAAATCAGTGCGATGGCGGTGGCGCTGCCGGTGGTGGTGGGCGCCAGGTTCACCATGGCGCTGCGGGCGCGGCGCAGGTCTTTGTGCGGCGCGTCCACCACCAGGTTGGTGTTGGTCGGGTTGTGCAGCGTGGTGATCTGGCCGTGGCGGATGCCGATGGCTTCGTGCACCACCTTCACCACCGGGGCCAGGCAGTTGGTGGTGCAGCTGGCGGCGGTGACGATGCGGTCACGCGCCGGGTTGTAAAGGTGTTCGTTCACGCCGACCACGATGTTCAGCACATCGCCTACCTTGACGGGCGCGGCCACGATCACGCGCTTCGCACCCCGGTCCAGATGGCCCTGCAGGGTCTCGGGCGTGAGGAATTTGCCGGTGCATTCCAGCACCACGTCCACGCCCAGGTCGCCCCAGGGGATGTCGCTGGAGGTGGCGTGGCTGCTGAAGGACAGTGTGCATTCGTTGATGTGGATGGTGTCTTCACCTTCGGCGGCAATGTCGGCGCGCCATTTACCCTGCACCGTGTCGAACGCCAGCAGGTGGGCCGTGGCGGCGGCCCCGCCCTTGATTTCGTTGAGGTGAACGACCTCCAGGCGGTTGCCGCCGCGCGGGTCGATGGCCTCGCGTTCGATCGCGCCGAAGGCGGCGCGCAGGGCCAGGCGCCCCATGCGGCCCATGCCGTTGATACCAACTTTCATGTGTGTGACTCCTAAACCTCAATATTTCACTAACCGTTGAATTATTGACTCAAAAAATGACGCAACTGTGACAGTTAAGGTCAGCGAATGCGCTTGCGGGCGCCAGGCCCTGCTGGCTCATTTCCCAGTGGCCGCATCTGGATCTATGCGTCCACCACCTCCCATGCCAGCGCCGCGTTTGTCACGAAGGCCGCGCCGTGGGTCAGTCCGGACAACCAGCTTTTTCGCGCAGTTGGGGAAGTCACGCCTGCTGCTGCGGCTGTCAAACGACGAATTGACCCCCTTTTAACAGTTTGTGTAGGCAGCTGAACGACAGGTATAAAAGACCGTTGTAGCCAACTCCGATTTCCACCAAGGGTACGGCGAAGGCCAAGTCCCACTGTGGACCAGTCATTCGTTCTGAAAACCTCCACTGGCTCTTCTGGGTCGGTACCAACAGTCCAGGTGATGGGGGAGCGTTCGGTGGCAGGGCGCCAGCCGGACGGCGGAGGTCCTATGACCGCAGTACCTCGTACAGCAGCCAATCGGGCCAGCGCCAGTCGCCCTGCCCAACAACCGCTTCGTAGCAGTCAGCGTGAGTACGCTTGGCAGTGCCCAAAGACTCCAATCGCTGCAAAGTTGCCGTACAGGTAACGCTATTCCAACACTTCGCGAACTCTCGTACTGGTGCAGTCTCGTACCAAGCGCATCACGAAGAGGGTGGCGCCAGGCGTCCGTTGTAGAGAAAGTCTTCTGCGTCATAAATCGTTTCGTCGGAGAAACCCACCGCAACTTTCACCGTGATGCGGCCAGTGTTGGTCTGCTCGGCCTTGATGTGCGAGATACCGGCATCGCGCGAGAACGCCACCCGCTGTTGGTCGGTGCGGATATTGCGCACCACCACTTTTTTGATGCCGTCTTCCTTGGCCACCGTGATCGGTCCCTTGGGGGTGTCGTACAGGTAGAAACGATTGCGGAAGTTCGGCTCTTCGGAACCCCTGATCAGGCTCATCTCAAGCCGGGTGCGCAGCAACTGGGCTTTGTCCACGTCGTAGAAGCCAATCTCGTAACGGGCCGGTTCCATCGATTGAGGGACATGCCGGCGCACGACCACGAGGCGCGATGCCTCGATGTCGGCGCGCTGCGTCCATGCCAGGTGCCAATTCTCAGGCAGCAGTCTGGTGGCAATGCTCGTGGTCGGGAAATACGTGAATGCGCTGCTGCTGCGCAGAAGTAGGATGCCCCGGGAGCTGAGGTGGTAGTCGTAGGCCGCTGCGGTTGGGCCATCCAAGGGCGTGAAACGCCACTCCCCTCGAAAGCCCTCCAGATGGCCAATGGTCTCGGGCTGGCCAGACTTGATGAAATGGACCCGTCGCACGACGTAGTCCTGAACCCCGCTGCCCTTGACCAGGTACGTTGCCCAGCCGGTGGCACTGAAGCCGCCGACTTCGACGATGGGAGAGAGTGGGTCCACGTAGCGCACGTTGTGGTCGTGCTCCCACCCGAAGCGCCATGCCTTGAAGCCCGACTCCTGCGCGGTGAGGTGCCAGACGGTCTGTCGGGTGATGTTGGCCTCTGGCCGGGCGGCGCTTGCCCAGGTTCCGTCGGAACGAAGAACCTGCTTGTCCCCCTTGAAATCCTGCCTGGTGATGTCCTGGCCAACCCGTATGACCGAGTCTTCCCCGTGAATGGTGACGCACCCTGACATCAGCGCAGGAACGCCCAGCAGGCATTGTCGGCGAGTGATCATGTTTTCTCCCTGATGCAACCTCCGACAGTACCGGAGTGCTGCTGCAGCCGTGCTCAGGCCACTGTCAAAACGATCAGGATGATGGAGGCGACCATGCTGACCTGGCGAACGCCCATCCACAAATCAGCCGTGGCAATCCGCCCATCGGCGTACTGTCTCCACATCGCCAGCAGCATGCTGGCGCAGATCAGGAAGGTGATGGCCACGGTCAGCATCTGAATGGTGTTCCGAAGCTGGGACATTGAAATGCCCGAGCCGTTCTCGAAGCCTGCCTCCACGGCCGAAGAGAGCGACATACAGTTACCGTAGCCATCAGTCAGGCAGTTCTGGAGCGCGGTGTTCGGTGTCTGCGGGGTGAGGGTCCACCCGGTGCCGGGACCAGGTGAAGGCGAAGGGTTGGCTACAGGCGGACGGGTCACGCCGTCGATGCGGTCGGCCATCTCGCAGATGGAGGTGCCGTTGCGGTCGTTGAACCCTTCGCAGCGGCCGGAGCGGATCATGGTCAGGCAGTTGCCCACCCCCAGCTGGACACAGGCCAGGACCATGCTCGGAGTGACTGGACGGCCATCGAAGGTGGTCATTGCCGCCAGTTGTGCTGGCGCGGTGGTGCGCAGAGCCTGCGACATCACGGTTGCCCAGGCGTTGACCTGGTCCTGCAGGGGCAGATTGCGAAACTGTTCGGTAGTTATGGGCGGTCTGATGCTGGCGATGTTGGCCGTGTTCATCTGCAGCACGCCGTAGCAGCACGAGCCGTTGTAGACATCGAGTCGCCCACCACTCTCGAACATGGCCAGATTGCCGATGGCGTTGGCATAGTCTCGCAGCTGAGAACTGGCGTTGGGCGAAGCGAGAATGGCTGCGGCCACCTGATCGGACGTGACACGGGTATTGCTCTGGGCCCATGCGATGGTGGACACCAGGGCGAGCGCGCATGTCAACGGCAAGAGCACCCTTCGCAGCCAAAGTGACATCGCAGCCATCATGCGCCCTCTACGACGATGGCCCTGCGGCAGGCCGACACCTCTTTGCCATACTGGATCACCCTGAAGTACCCCGTGTTGGACTGGACATCAAAGGCGAACTCAGTGTGGTTTTTGGCCAGCGGCGTGTCGGGGTTGTTGTCGATGTGCAGGTAGCAAAAGCCCGCAAACTCCTTCATCACCGGTTGTGGCGTGTGGCCGACGTGGACCCGGGCCAGGCACTTGGAGAACATGTCCACCACGTTCTTGCCATTCAGGGGTGGCTCGCAACGGTCAAAGTCCATGACGCTCAACAGGGAGAACGTCAGCACGGAGTTCCTGGCGCTTCGCGCCTGGGCCAGCAAGACCCCCACGCTGAAGGCGGGTGCCTGATCGAACGAGCGCTTGACCTCATCGGACCACACCGCAAGAGCTGCCGCGTAGTCCTTCGACAAAGGCCTTGCGCCAGGTTTGGGAGGGTCCTGGAAGCGCACCTCGCGCATCGGTTCCCACTTCAAGCCAGCGGGGAATTTGACCTGATCGGTGCTCGTGGCGCGCACTTCGCCTCCTTGGGCGCGAGCGCTGGTAGCCAGGCCACAGAGCGATGCCGCGACGAACATCAGCGACCAAAACAAGGCATGCAAGCCGCGTTGCGTGACGAACGGAATTTTGGACGGAATGGTCGAGTGCATGGTTTCCTCCGGCTGAATTGATCTGAAGATCCGCCACTCTAATGAGGCAAGCTGGCGGCTTCCAGTTCGCTCATGAACACCTCAGGGGGGGTAGCGCCGACCAGGCGCTTGCCATTCGCCAGGAACACCGTCGGCGTGTTCTGGATGCGGTACTTTTCGCCAACCTTGAGGATGGCCAGTAGGCCAGAGGTGTCGCAGTCCTGCTTGCCGCCCATGGGCCTGCTGCCGGCCATGATGGCGCGCCACGCTGCGCCGCGGTCCTGCGCACACCACGCGGTGCGAGCCAGGGGTACCGACTCGGGCGAGATCACAGGGAACATGAACTTGTAGACGGTGACGTTGTCCAGCTGGTCCACGAACTTGGTGAATACCTTGCAGATGGGGCAGTTGGGGTCTTCGAAGACGGCGAGCTTTCTGGAGCCGTTGCCCCGGACCTCCTTGATCGCATGCTGCAGGGGCAGATCACCGAAGCCCACCCGGTGCATCTGCTCCATGTGGGCAGCCGTGAGGTCCTGTCGCTGCTGCATGTCGATCAGTGCCGCTCCAGAAAACCCGTACCGGCCCGACTCGTCCACGTAGAAGATCTCCGAGCCGACTTCGACCGCATACATGCCGGCAATCGGGGTGCTGCGGATGGCGCCGGGCTTGACCTTGCCCTGGGTGTTTCGCTCGATGGTGGCGCGCATCTGCGTGGCCTTGGGTTCCGCAACGGCGTTCTGTGCGATGGCAGTGCAGGACATGAGAAGGCCCGTCACTGACATCAGAAGAGATCTGCGCAGTTTGGAGAGTTGAAGCGTTTTCATGGTGGTGGGCTGGGGAAGAACTGGAACAGGGAGCGTCAGAAATCAAATGCCCGAACACCCCGCTCGGTGCGGCGAATCTCGACTGCATGGCGAATCTGTTCAGAGACGGCCACAGGGTTGGCCACGGCATTGACGAGCAGGGTGGGGCAGGTGGCGTCGGTGCTCTGGATCACGACCTGGCCACGGCCGAATATGGACTGCACAAGGGTGCCTTTGACGGAGATGTCCTTGACCCGGTACAACTCGACGGACTCGACGTGTTTGACCAGGATGCCGCTCTCTTCGATGAAACGCTGGTCGGTCAGGCTGTACCTGTGGCGCGCGGTGCGCAGGTAGCGGTAGCCAGCGTAGAGGACCGGCAGCACGAGCCAGAACGTGAGAACGGCGATGAGGTAGACGCCGGCATTGCTGACTTGGCCCTCGCTGGCGCTCCAGAGAACGCGGGTCTCGCGCACCTGCGCGGCCGCAGGAGGCCACTCGGGTGTGACGCGGGCAAGGAGGTGAGGATCGGGCTGGTCCATGGTCCCAATCTACGAAGAAGGCCATTCCTTCGCATCAGAAAACCTGCCGCAGAAAGGGCAGGTTTTCGCTTGACACGGGAGTGGGAATCTGCTTTAGCAGGGTCTACCAATCGGCAAGCTATCTAGTTGTAAATGGCACAAACCACGTCTCTACTTGAGGAAGATTGATACTGCTAAGCCCTAGCCACGGGCACGTCGGCCAGGCAGGTGGTGTAGGCCGGTGTCCGGCGCTCCTGCTTCATCGTCCACACCCGATTCGCTCCCGGTTTGCCGGTTCCACCGGAGTGCACGGTGCCTTTCCCGAAGCGGGTGTTGATCAGGTCCATGGCCGCCATGAGCCGTGAACGATCGCGCGTCGTCGGCGGCTCATTCGGGTCGCCTAGATCCAGCTCCCTCTGTTGCACGCTGGCCGGCTGCAGGTCGACCAGGATCACCCCGGCCTTGATGAACTGGTAGCCGGCCACGTACATGAACCGCATGCCGTCGGCCGCGGCCTTGGCCAGCGCCAGGGTGTCGTCGGTCGGTCTGCGCAGCGGTACCACCACACTGCGTGAGCACTGGGGCCCTGGCCGATAGGGCGAGGTGTGCATGAACACCAGCAGCTCGGTGGCCAGGCAGTTTTGCTTGCGCAGTTTTTCTCCGGCCCGCGCAGCAAACTCGCTCACGGCCTCAATCAGCGGTCCAAGCTGGTGAACCGGCTTGCCGAACGAGCGTGTGCAGGCGATCTGCTGCTTGGGGCCCGGGGCATCCTCCAGATCGATGCACGGCTGGCCCTGCAGCTCCCGCACCGTCTTCTCCAGGGTGACGCTCCAGCCGCGGCGCGCAGTGGCCGGGTCCATCCGCGTCAGGTCCAGCACCGTGCGGATGCCGCCTTCCCTGAGTTGTTCGGAGATGCGCGGACCCACCCCCCAGACATCCCCCACATCGGTCGCCAGCAGCACGTCGTCCAGGTCCTGGGCGGGCAGGGCGGCCAGGTTGAACACCTGGGCCAGCTCCCTCGGGTAGCTGCCCGGCTTGCGCTCGGCGGTCTTGGCGATGTGGTTGGCCAGCTTGGCCAGCGTCTTGGTAGGCGCCATGCCGATGCAGGTCGGGATGCCCGTCCACTGCAGGATGCGCTCGCGCACCTTGCGGCCTCGCGCCACCAGGTCACCGCGCACACCGTGCAGACCGACGAAGCTCTCGTCGATCGAGTAGATCTCCTGGGTCGGCCCAAGGCCCGCCGCCAGGGTCATCATGCGGTCGCTCATGTCGCCGTACAGCACGAAGTTGGCCGACAGCGCCACCAGACCGGCCGACTCTTCGAGGTGGCGGATCTTGAACCAGGGCGCGGCCATCTTGATGCCCAGGTCCTTGGCCTCGTTGCTGCGAGAGATGGCGCACCCGTCGTTGTTCGACAGCACCACGACCGGACGACCGTTCAGGCTGGGCCGGAACACCCGTTCACAGGAGACATAGAAATTGTTGCCGTCGACCAGCGCGTACATGGCCACATCCTCAGCACCTTGAACGATTCGCCAAGGCAACGAAGCGCTTGATACCGCTCGTGACCACACCCCAGACCTCGATGGTCTGGCCCTCCTTGGGCACGATGTCTGGGAAGGTGGGATTTGCCGCCTTCAGGCGTATGCGACCGGCGCGCTGATGCAACTGCTTGACAGTGAAATCCCCGTCCACCACAGCAACCACGATATCCCCGTGCATGGCCTTGAGCGCCCGGTCCACCACCAGCAGGTCGCCGTCGTCGATGCCCATGTCCCGCATGGAAGAACCCGCCACGCGGATCAGGAAGGATGCCTGGGGGTGCGGAACCAGGATCTCCGTCAAGTCCAACCGGTTGACTGCGAAGTCCTCTGCAGGCGACGGAAACCCTGCGCGAACACGGGCCTCCGGCATAGGCAGCACCAGCGGCACGGCCGCCAGCGGCAGGGGTGCAGAGCTGATGCAAATACTGTTCATATATCCAGTATATCCAGTTGGCCGTTTATGACAAGAATGCGGACATGTGCTCCAACTACGACGCCTGCACAAACACCGAGCGCCTCCGCCTGCACTTCGGGGTGACGCTGCCGCCGGGGACCAACCTGCGCACGGACGTCTGGCCGACCTACTCAGCGCCCTTCGTGCGGCGCCATCCGAACGCCGATGTGGGCGACGATGCCGTGCCACCACGCGAGGCGCTGCAGGGGCTCTTTGGCCTGGTGCCGCACTGGGCCGGCGAGGTGGCCTTCGGGCGGCGCACCTACAACGCCAGGTCGGAGACCGTGGCCGAAAAGCCGAGTTTCAGGGATGCATGGCGCAAGGGGCAGCACTGCATCGTGCCGGTGGAGGCGGTGGTGGAACCGGACTGGCGGAGTGGGAAGGTCGTCCCCACCAAGATCAAGCGCAAGGATGGGCTGCCCATGGGCATTGCCGGCTTGTGGGCCTCCAAGCGGCTGGACTCAGGCGAAGAGCTTCTGAGCTTCACCATGCTCACGGTGAACGCCGACGACCACGAGCTGTTCAAGCACTTTCACAAGCCCGGGGACGAGAAACGCATGGTGGTGATCCTGCACGAGCACCAGTACGACGAGTGGCTGAGCGCGCCGCCGGCCAAGTCCATGGAGTTCATGAAGCAATTCCCGGCGCACATGCTGATCTCGGTGCCGGATCCGGAGCGGGGGAAACGCAAACGTTGACAGGGCTGACCAGGCACCGACGCGCTGACGAACATGAGTGCACATCACGTGGATGACGATGAACACGAAGATGGCGAGCGTGGTCGTGCGATTGACTGAGCGGGCGCCGCATCTCCACTGGCGGACTATGATGAACGCCGAACGCCTGGGAAAATCATACTGACGCGCAAATGCCATTTGCAGACAAGAGTCTTCGCACCCGACGAGTCCTTCTATCTGATCACAGCCTTCCCAATGTACCGATGGGTGAGCAGCGCTTTCGTCAGTTGATGAGCCAGATAGGTGCGGCCTTCGCCCAAGCCGATGATGGTGAAGAGAAGCGCAGGCTGGCCAGAGAACGTGAGCGCCAGCATGAGCAGTGGCTCGCACAGCGAGAGGCCACAATCGTTGAGATCATCACCACCATGCGTCAGCTTGGTTTGAGCGCCGAGGACCTGAGTTGAGGTTTGGTGATTTGTGCTGCTTGTGCTTTTGACAGCGATCGAAGCATTTTGTTTTTCCATCAATACGACTGGTCAAGGCTGGACCCGGACATTCCCTCTTGAAGAGCCAATATTCCAAGAGGCCACAAGCGGTCATTCGATCAGGAGGCTTTCAAGACAGTTGGCCGACTTGTCCGAATGAGGAGCCGCCGGTGCACTCCGCTGGTCAGCGCGGCTGAAACGCAATGATCCCCATGCCCAACAAGGCCACCGCCGCACCGGTCACATCCCAGGCTGAAGGTCGGACACCATCCACCGCCCACAACCACGCGATGGCTGTGCCGATGTACACCCCACCATAGGCCGCGTACACCCGCCCCGAGGCCGCATCATGCAAGGTCAACAGCCAAGCGAACAGCGCCAGACTGGCCGCCGCGGGGAGCAGCAGCCAGATTGAACCGCCTTGGCGAAGCCACAGCCAGGGCAGATAACAGCCCAGGATCTCGGCCAATGCGGTGGCGACGTACAACAAAAAGGTCTTCATGGCTGGTCAGTGTGCAAGATGGGCATGGCATGCGCAGGCCTCGCCATGCGCGGCTGCCACCAGCTCCTTGAGAATGCCGCAGTCTGTGCCTTCGTCGTCACAGCGGCCACAACTGGCCTTGAGCAGCAACAGCTGCTTCTCCAGCGCGCGCATGCTTTTGAGCCGCGCCCGCACCTTGTCGATCTGCTCCTGCACCAGCCGGTCTACGTCCGGGTGCGGTTCGCCCGGTGCGTCCAGTGCGCCCAGCAACCGGCGGATGTCGGCCAGCGGCATCTCCAGCGCGCGGCAGTGGCGAATGAAAGCCAGTCGCTCCAGATGGGTGCTCGCGTAGTCGCGGTAACCGTTGTCCTGCCGGGCCGGTTCCGGCAGGAGGCCTTGCTTTTCGTAGTAGCGGATGGTGTCCACATCCACGCCTGTGGCCTCGGCCAGTTCCTTGATGCGCATGGGGTTTCTCCGGTGGGTGAGACGCAGGGCTTGACTCTGGAGCGGCTCCAGGGTTTTCAATACCGGCATTCTGAAGGAGTTTTCATGTCGGCCCAATGTTGTGATCACGACCACACCCCATCGACTCGCGATTGCGGGAACGCGACTCATCGCCATGATCCAACGCAAGCTCAAGATCATCAGCATGTGCACGAAGAAGGCGGGGCGGCGGTTTGCTGCGCATCCGCCCCAATCCCCACCAGCCCAATCAGTGCGCCACAGCTCACCTCCGACGGGGTGCGCACGGCCATCCGCATCCTGCAGATGGACTGTCCGACCGAAGAGGCGCTCATCCGGAAAAAACTCGGTCCGATGAGCGAGGTTCGCCAGATGGACTTCAACCTGGTTCAGCGCGTTCTGACCGTGGTGCACGCACCCGGCTCGCTGGAGCCGGTGCTGGAGGCAGTGCGCTCGCTGGGGTTTCAGCCCGAACTGGCTGAAGCCGGTGCAGCACGTACACCCGCCCGCGAAACCCCCAAGCCCTGGTGGCCGCTGGCGCTGGCTGGCGCCGCTGCCATCGCTTCGGAGGCCGCGAGCTGGGCCGGACTTCCTGGCACCCTCGTGGCGGCGCTGGCCATCGTTGCCGTGTTGGGGTCGGGTCTGACCACCTACAAGAAGGGGTGGGTGGCGATTCGCAATGGCAATCTCAACATCAATGCGTTGATGAGTATCGCTGTCACCGGTGCGCTGGCGCTGGGTCAATGGCCCGAGGCGGCCATGGTGATGGTTCTGTTCACGATCGCCGAGCTCATCGAGGCAAAGTCGCTTGACCGGGCCCGCAACGCCATTGAGGGACTGATGCGTCTGACGCCGGAGCAGGCGACGGTGCAGCAGAACGACGGAAGCTGGCAGTCCGTGGAGGCCAAGTCTGTGGCGGTGGGCAGTCTGGTACGGGTGCGACCCGGTGAACGCATCGCGCTGGATGGAAGCATCACCAGCGGACGTTCTACTGTCAACCAGGCGCCCATCACGGGAGAAAGTCTGCCTGTTGACAAAACGGTTGGCGATGCTGTGTTTGCCGGCACGATCAATGAGTCCGGCTCGTTCGACTACCGCGTCACGGCCGCAGCGAGCAACAGCACTCTTTCACGCATCATTCATGCGGTTGAAGAGGCGCAGGGCGCCCGGGCACCGACGCAGCGTTTTGTTGACCAGTTTGCTCGGGTCTATACGCCCGTTGTGTTTGCCATCGCATTGGCGGTGGCGGTGCTGCCTCCTCTGTTGATGGGCGGAGCCTGGCAGGACTGGATCTACAAGGCATTGGTGCTACTGGTCATTGCCTGCCCCTGTGCACTCGTGATCTCGACACCGGTGACCATCGTCAGCGGCCTGGCTGCTGCCGCCCGCAAAGGTGTGCTGATCAAAGGGGGCGTGTATCTGGAAGAAGGGCGCAAGCTGCGTTGGCTGGCACTGGACAAAACCGGCACGATTACCCACGGCAAGCCAGTACAGACCGATTTTGAGCGGCTCGACGACATGGACGAAGCGCGGTGTAAGCAAGTGGCGGCCAGTCTTGCGGGGCGTTCGGATCACCCGGTTTCCCAAGCCGTGGCGGCTGCGGCGAATGCCCAGGGTGTCGTTCGGGAGGCCGTGGACAGCTTCGAGGCCTTGCCAGGTCGAGGCGTGAAAGGTGTGATCGGTGGCTCTGCCTACCAGCTGGGAAACCACAGACTCGTCCACGAGCTGAGCTTGTGCTCACCGGACCTGGAAAATCGTCTCGATGCGATGGAACGACAAGGCAAGACGGTGGTCATGCTGGTCGACGAACGTCGGGTTCTGGCCCTTTTTGCTGTGGCCGACACCGTGAAGGAAAGCAGCCGGGCTGCTGTCGATGAATTGCATCGCCTCGGTGTGAGGACTGTGATGTTGACCGGCGACAACGCGCACACCGCCGAGGCAATCGCACGACAGGTGGGCATAGATCAGGCGCATGGCAACCAGTTGCCCGAAGACAAGTTGCGCGTGATCGAAAGCCTTGCCAGTGAAGGGGTGGTCGGCATGGTCGGTGACGGCATCAACGACGCTCCTGCGCTGGCACGTTCACACATCGGGTTCGCCATGGGGGCCATGGGCACGGACACGGCCATCGAGACTGCGGACGTTGCTTTGATGGACGACGATCTGCGAAAGATTCCGGCGTTTATCCGACTGTCCAAATCCACCCACTTCGTACTGGTGCAAAACATCACGCTGGCGCTGGGCATCAAAGCCGTGTTTCTTGTGCTCACCCTCATGGGGCTTGGCACCATGTGGATGGCCGTTTTCGCTGATGTGGGAGCCAGTCTGCTGGTTGTTGGCAATGGACTGCGCTTGTTGCGCCGCTGAAAGGAACAAACATGAGTATCTTCGACCAGCTGGTTGTCGACCATCATGGCACCGGACACAACCATGAACACCAAGACCATGCCCACTGAAGCCACTGCGCCGGTGGCGTTCGACCCGGACACCTTCGAGCGGTTGCACCGGGCGTACCTTCGGGTTGATCGCAGTGACCTGGCCCAGGCTTGGCATCTGCTTGAAGCCCTGCATGTGCTCGGACAGACGCGGCTGGTTCCACATGCGCGAACGCACGGGCTCATGCTGTCGCTGGCCTGGCGGACGCGGAACCTGGCCGAGGTGAACGGTCAGCTGTTGCGGCTGCTGCTGGTACCGCTGGGGCACCTGCTGGGCCGGCTACCGCTGGGCAACACCGGGCGTTCGCACGTGGGGGCGTTTCGGCCCATGCAGGTCGCTCCGGAATTGCTGGCAACCATACGCGCACATCAGCGACCGCCGACTCTCTGAACAACCTGCGGGCTGCCCGGGTCAACCGATCTCTATCGCTGTCTTCACCCTACAATCCACCCTCGATGCGTGCCTGCCTGTTTGCCCTGTTGCTGATGTTTTGCCTGCCCCTGCAGTGGGCCGGCGCAGCCAAGGGCGCGCCTTGTGTGCACGAACCCTGTGCGCCCATGCACGCCAGCGCGGCCGGTGTCTCGGTGCAGGTCGACGCTGCAGACCATGCCGGTGAATCCCACGCCAAGCATCCGCACTGTGGAAGCTGCCACGCTGGAGCTCTGGCCCTGCTGACCAGCGTGCCGTTTTCCATGGGCGATACCCGCACCCGGACGCAAACTGGGTCGCGCTCCTGGACTGAAGGGCTTTTCGTCGAGCGGCCCGAACGGCCGCAGTGGTCCGCCCTGGCCTGACCAGGGTTCGGCTTCTTTTGCGGCGCATTTCGCCGCACCTCTCCGATCCCTGTGAAACGTGCCAGCCCTTGCGGCTGGTGATGTCCGTTGTTTCAGGGTCTTTTTCATGTCTGCATTTCCCTGGCGGGGTCGTCCCCGTCTGGCCTGGCTGCTTGCTGTGGCTTTTCTTCTGGCGCTGGATCAGCTGAGCAAAGCCTGGTTCGCCAGCACCATCGCGCTGGGTACGGCCGTCGAGGTCACAACCTGGTTCAACCTGGTCCATGTGCTCAACACCGGCGCCGCGTTTTCGCTGCTGGCCGAAGCGGGCGGCTGGCAGCGGGTGTTCTTCATCGTTGTCGGGTTCATGGTTGTGGTGCCCATCACATTCGTTTGTCTGGCGCGCCAGGTGGAGCCGCTCGAACGGACCGCAGGGGCGCTGCTGGTGGCCGGCGGCAGTGGCAATCTGATCGACCGCATCGCCAGCGGCGCGGTCACCGACTTTCTTGATCTGCACTGGCGCGGTCTGCACTGGCCGGCCTTCAACCTGGCCGATGTGTTCATCGTGCTGGCAGCGGGCGCCTGGATTCTGATGTCCTTTCGCCCGCCCGTCGCCTCCTCGGAGAGCCCGTCATGACCCGGCCCTGGACCTTGCTGCTGCTGGCCTGGCTGGTGGCCACTACAGCCACCCTAGGCGCTCTGTTTCTCGGTGAGGTGATGGGCATGACGCCCTGCGTCCTTTGCTGGTACCAGCGCATCTTCATGTTTCCCCTCGCCATCATTCTCGGGATCGCCTGCTTCGCCGATGACCGTCGGGGCGCCGTCTACGGCCTTGCGCTGGCGCTGGGCGGGCTGGCCATGGCCGGGTACCACACCCTGCTGGTGGCTGGCCTGATTCCCAAGGCCTGGGTACCTTGCAGCGCCGGTGTGTCCTGCGCTGACCAAAAGCTCGAAATCCTCAACGGCGTCCAGATCCCCTGGCTGTCGCTGGCCGCGTTCATGGCGCTGGCATTCCTTCTCGTCGTCTACCTCAGAAAGTCCTCCCGATGAATTCCAAAAAAATCACCGTCGTCGCCCTGGTCGCCATCGTCCTGGTGTTCTTCTTCCTCGGCATGAACGCCTACCAGAAGCGGGTGCAGAACTCGCAGGCCGAAAAGGTCAGCCAGGTGGTCCAGCAGGCTGGCAGTGAACCCGCCAGCAAGACGGACAACCGCCTGGTCCGCTTCCATTCACCGGTCTTCGGTCCCAGCAACGCACCAGTCACCATCGTCGAGTTTTTTGACCCGGCGTGCGAGACCTGCCGGGCGTTCTATCCCATCGTCAAGGACATCCTCAAGCAGTACCCGAACGATGTGCGCCTGGTGATCCGCTACGCCCCGTTCCATGCCGGCTCTGATCAGGTGGTCAAACTGCTCGAAGCGGCCAAGCGCCAGAACAAGTACCAGCCCGTGCTGGAGATGATTCTGGCCACCCAGCCGCAGTGGGCCGACCACGGCAAACCCAACATCGAGCTGGCATTCCGGGCGGCACAGGAAGCCGGTCTGGACATTGCCAAGGCGCAGGCCGACGCCCAGGGCTCGGACATCGCTGCGGTGCTGCAACAGGACATCGAAGACCTGACCGCACTGGAGGTGACCAAGACCCCGACGTTCTTTGTCAATGGTCGCGGTCTGCCATCCTTCGGTGACCAGCAACTGCTGTCACTCGTGGCCGAAGAAGTCGCCAAAGCCAGGAAGTGACATGAACCCGCGTTTTTCTTCCATCCCTGGCCACCCGTCCATGGGCCGTCGACGCTTTGTACAGGTGGCGCTCGCCAGTGTGACGGGCGTGCCTTTGCTGATGGCCTGCTCGCCCGAGGTCACGCCGTTCAAAAGCACCGATGTGACTGGCGCCACCTTTGCCCAGGATTTCCGGCTCAAGGACCACCACGGCAACGTGAGAGCGCTGGCGGACTTCAAGGGCAAGATCGTGGTCACCTTCTTCGGTTTCACGCAGTGTCCGGATGTCTGCCCGACCTCCATGACGACCATGGCCGAGGTCAAGCGCCTGCTGGGTGACCAGGGTGAGCGGCTGCAGGTGCTCTTCATCACGGTGGACCCCGAGCGTGACACGCAGGCACTGCTCAAGGAATACATGGCGAGCTTCGACCCGGGCTTCATCGCGCTGCGGCCCGAGCCCGACGAACTCAAAGACGTCGCAGCGGCCTTCAAGATCTACTACAAGAAGGTCCCCGGATCGACGCCAACGTCCTACACCATGGACCACTCGGCCGGAAAGTACATCTTCGACACCGAGGGCCGGGTGCGCTTGTTCTCCGCCTATGGAACCGACGCCGCCACGATCGCGTCGGACATCCAGATTCTTTTGACCAAGGCCTGAGGCGTTTCAAGCCCTGGTCAAGCCATCGAATGACCTGACATGCACCCCACCAACATGCTCCGTTTGACGACACTGATCCGACACCACCGGCGGCCCGTGCTGGCGGTCTTGGGCACCTTGATGCTGGGCACGGGCGTGGTGGCCTTTGGTGTCTCCCCTGACTTGCCCGACGCGGCGCAGTGGCCGGTCCGGCAAGTGGTGGAGACCATGGATGCGCCACTGGCGGTGTCTGAACTGTCGGCATCGAACCCCGAGTTTCTGATCCACCAATCCCAGCTCACCCGCCGCGACGACTCCCTTCAGGCCCTGCTCAAGCGGCTGGGTGTCGATGACCGCGAGGCACAGACCTTTCTCGCGCACGACGCCACATCGCGCCTGTTGTTGACCGGTGCGTCCGGCAAACTGGCGTCGGTCACCCGAACGCCGCAAGGGCGCTTGAAGACCCTGTCTGTGCGCTGGGTGGACACGAGCAGCCAGCGCATCAGCCGGCTGGTGGTGGAGCAACAAGAAAGTGGCTACCGATCCCGGCTCGAACAGCCGACGCCACGGCGCCTGGAGCAATTCGGTTCGCTGACCATCCGCTCATCGTTCTATGCGTCCACCGACCAGGCCGGCATTCCGGATGCCGTCGCTGCGCAGACGGTCGAGGCCTTTTCCGGGGACATCGATTTCCAGCGCGACTTGAAGCGCGGTGCGCGCGTCAGCCTTGTGTACGAGGCGTTCGAGCTGGATGGTGAAATCCTGTTCACGGGCCAGTTGCTGGGTGCCGAGATTCAGAACGGCAAAGACACGCACCAGGCCATGTGGTTCCAGCAAGATGGCCAGAACGGCGAGTTCGTCAGCCTCGATGGAGAGAGTCAACGTCGCGCCTACCTGGCTTCTCCCCTGGCGTTTTCAAGGGTCACCAGCTCCTACGGTCCTCGCATCCACCCGGTGTTTGGGGGGCAGAAAGCCCACAAAGGCACGGACTACGGCGCTCCGGCCGGAACCCCGATTCGAACCGTGGCCGACGGCGTGGTGAGCTTCGCGGGGCGCCAGGGCGGGTATGGCAATTACGTCGTGATCCAGCACCCCGACAAGGCCGCCACCGCCTACGCGCACCTGGGCCGCGTCGATGTCCGGGTGGGCCAACGCGTGCAGCAGGGTCAGACCATCGGCACGGTCGGCTCGACCGGAACGGCGACAGGCCCGAATCTGCACTTCGAATACCTGGTCAGGGGCGTTCGCACCAACCCGTCCACCATCACCAGTGCGCCCGCATCTTCGACGGTCGTGGTGGCCAGCTTGCCTGCCTTCAAACAGTCGGCCAAGGCCATGCGAGATCAACTCGGCGTGGCCGCCTCGGTCGCCTTGGCCAGCGCGCAGTGATCCGAAGACGCGAATCCTCTTCCCTGATCGCTCGATACGTGACGCTGACTTCCGATTCGTCCCCCACCCGGCGAGCGCTGCTCGCAGGTTCTGCATTGGCGACCACCTCGCTGCTGTTTCCGTTCGCACAAGCCAGCGGCCAACCCGCCCGCAGCCCGTTGAATGGCGAAGCTGTGCTGACCGGGTCTCTGCGCTCTTCACCCGAAGCGCGCCTGATTGCGGTCTACCGCGCCATTGCGGCAGGGGATCGGCAAGCCATGCCAATGGCGGCATCGCTGGTGCGGGACGTGCCGGGGTTTCAGCTGGGCCAGCTTGTCTACGCAGATCTTCTGCTCGCCCGCAGCGGTTCGTTCCCGGGCCTCACCACGGCGACCGATGGTCCACCGGCGGTTCGGGAGCAACTGCAGAAACTGCGTGCTGAGGCCCATCGGCGTTTGAACGCGCTCAGCGAAATGCCCCCGCCCGGCACCGTGCCCGAACAGTTGCTGCGCTTGGCACCCAATGTCCGGCATGTGGTGGTGGTGGACGCCAGCCATTCCAGGGTCTATGTCTTTGAACAGCAGGCCAGCGGCCTGCAGCTGATCCGCAGCTTCTACGCCTCTGTCGGGCGGGCCGGTTTTGACAAGCGGGTCGAGGGCGACCTGCGCACCCCGCTGGGCGTGTACTTCATCACCAGCCGTCTGGACGATCAGCAGGTTGAAGAGCTGTACGGCATTGGCGCGCTGCCGCTGAACTACCCCAATGAGCACGACCGCCGCCTGGGGCGCACCGGCAGCGGCATCTGGTTGCACGGCGTGCCGCGCGTCACCTACTCGCGCAGCCCCTACGCCACCGAGGGTTGCGTCGCTCTGGCCAACGACGACATGGCCTACCTCATGGAAGTGCTGCAAACACGGCGCACGCCGGTGATCATTGCGGACGAGGTGAACTGGGTTCGACCCGCCGACCAGGCGGCCGAACGGCGCAGCTTCGACGCTCTGCTCACCCAATGGCAAGAGGCTCGTTCCCGTGGTGATGGGCGTACCTTGCTGGCCCTGCAAACGGCGGACTTCAATGCGCGCGCTGGCAACCCGCTGCGCAAGGTGTCCCTGGCTGCCGAGCCCCTGCGTGCCAACGGCGAACCCGATCCGCAAGCCGAGTGGCGTCAGGTTTCCGTCTTTCGCTGGAAGCGAGAGGCCGAGGTGGCCATCGTCAACTACACAGCGGTGAGCACGAAGCCGTCACGCAGCACCGACCGTCGCCAGTACTGGGCACGGGAGCAAGGGCGCTGGCGCCTGTTTTTCGACGGAGCGGTCTGAGCGGCCTGGCCGCTCAGGTTGCCAGTCAGGGCTTCTTCATCCCTTCCTGCTCCATCAGCAGGAAGGTGTTGTACGCGTTCATACGGTTGGCGAACTGGAACATCGGCATGTGCTCGAAAGCCGACCAGTCGGTGGCCTTGTAGGCCTCCTCGAACGGCAGCATGTCCTGTGTGGCCTGGCCCATGGACTTGCGCAGGTAGCCCAGGTAGTCGCGGATCACGCCGATGTCCTTGCGGGCATCGGTCGATGCCGCGCCATGGCCGGGCACCACGGCCTTCGCATCGAAGGTCAGCAGGCGGTCGAGCGCACCGATCCACTGAGCGCTGTTGGCTTTACCCACAAAGGGCAGGCGGCCGTTGAAGATGAGGTCGCCCGCGAAGAGAACGCCTTCGCTGGGCACGTAGATCGCCAGGTCTTCCGGTGTGTGCGACGGCCCCACGGGCTCGATCACGAAGCGCGTGCCGGCCAGCTCCAGCGTGGCCGGTCCATCGAGCCAGCGGTCCGATTTCACCAGCCGTGTCTGCGCATCCACCCAGGGTGCGAGGTCGGTGCGCGAGGCCTCCAGGCGCTGCAACGCGGTTTCAGAGTTCAGGTACTCCAGGGCAGCCCGGTGCGCCAGGATCTGCACCCCTTTGGCCTTGAAAGTCTGCAGGCCGTAGATGTGGTCGGCGTGGTAGTGCGTCACCAGGACATGCGTGACTGGTTTGTTCGTGACGCGGGCGATTTGCTCCATCAGACGCTGCGCCAGGGCGGGCGAGCCTAGCGAGTCGATCACCACCACGCCATCGCGCGCGACCACGAAGCCGGCGTTGCTGATGAAGTTCTGGTTCGCGGGCGAGCCCAATGCCGCCAGGCCTTCGACGTAGTAGGTCTGGGGGCCGACCTTCTGCAGCTTCATCTCGGGCGCCGTCTGGGCGACCGCACTCGAAGCGGTCCACAGCAGGCATGTCAGAGCTGCCGCGGTCAACGGTCGAAGCAGCGTCTTCAGAAACATCACCGTTGTCAGCACGGCTTGCGCTTTCCGCGCTGTGTTCGGAAGCCGGGCTGGCTGCACTGTTCTTTGAAGGACGATCGTGTGGCCTTGCATGGCGTCTCCAGAGCTGAAAATCAAAATATCACCGTTCGCGGATATTTTCATCTTCTCTGCGCCCAGTTGTTTGTCCCTCAGGGTTTGTGCTGGTTCAACCGACTGTTTCAGAGGCCGGTGAAGCAAGCTATTGCGCCTCTTCGAGGCAAAGCATGTCAGCGACAGGTGGCTTGGGGTGCGCTTCATGTCGCAGCTGGAGCAAGGCCTTTCATGATGGCGTTCCCTGGCATGCTCATGACGCAGGCTCACAACTTGGAATCAGCCAGTGTGGCTGCCGCAGCATGCTGGTATCTCATATGACCGCTGCTGGACACATACCGAGAGCTCACGATACCCGCGCTGCCGACTGCAACCGCTGCATGTGCGACGTTGAACAACACCCGTCAGTTGATTAGGTCAAAGGTTGCTGCAGCTGTCGGATTCGTTGGTAGGAACTCCCGAAAGGGAGTGCCGCACGCCATACACAGCACACGCAGGGACGGCTTTCCCCAGATGTTCTGCCCGCAGCCGCAGGTGAACTTCACCCGGTTGGACTTGTTTGTGGCCGGCGCGGCAACCCCGTTGGTCACGGTCGGCTGCACCACCAGGCTGGTGGCAACCGGCAATGCTTGCGCCGGCGTCGAGCCGCCGCCGACGGCCGCACTCAGCTGCATCGCCTCGCACTGCTGGCCAGCGGCCACCACTTCCGGCGCAGGGAACCGGTCGTACCAGCTGATCCGGAAGTCAGCCGTCACCAGCGCCGCGCAAGCCTGCAGGAAGCGGCCGCCCTCGATGGCGTAGTCGGCCATACAGTCACCGGTCCGTTGGCCACCTGGCTTGCCGGTAGAGGAGGGCATCAGGCCAATGGCCTCCATCTTGTCGGCCCACTGGCCGTTGTGATACCGGCCTCGACCAGGCTTGTCAAAGTGGGCTTGCCACAGGTGGACCATCTCATGGACCAGGGTCTGCATGGTCTCGACCAGGGGGACCACGGCGAAGTAGGCCGGGTTCAGCGCGATCTCGTCGGTGGTGCGTCCGTCCAGATCCGCAAAGCGCTGGTGCGAGAAGTACCCGCAGGTGCGCTTCTCCCGCTGCAGGGTGATCAGGCACGCCGGGAGCGCGCTCTCGAACAGCGCCTGGTTGAAGTGGTCGTAGGCCCGCTGCAGCTCCGTGTAGTTCTGGGCCGTTGGAGTGGAGCCCTCTTGCTTCATTCTTTGTATTGTGCATTACAAATCACTTGTTTTTTAGTGCTCTGTTGTCGTAACATGCCGACATCAACCCGTTGCCGGGTTCAATGGAGATCAAGATGTCTGTTCACACACTGCCAAGCCGAGACTTCGCCCGGGACGTGAGCAATGCCAAGCGCCTGGCCAGCGACGGGCCGGTCTTCATCACGGACCGGGGCAAACCTGCCTTTGCACTGCTCAAAATCGAGGACTACTACCGCTTGAGCAAGACCAAGCCAAGAAGCCTGCTGGAGGTCATGGACGCAATTCCGGGTGGTGACTTCGACTTCGAGGTGCCCCGCATGGACGGCGAGTTCAAGCCCGCGTCGTTCGATTGAGCCCGATGTTTCTGCTGGACACCAATGTCGTTTCCGAGCTACGGCAAGGCAAGCCAGTGCGCAATGAGCACGTGCTCGCCTGGGCGAGAGGGCAGGACGTGGCCATGCTGTACCTTTCGGCGGTCACCGTGTTCGAGCTGGAAGTCGGGGTGCGAACCATGGAGCGCAAGGACGCGGCGCAGGGCCAGAGACTGCGCGCTTGGTGCACGCAGGTATTCGAGGAGTTTGCCCAGCGCATCCTGCCCTTCGCGGAGACCACCGCGATAGTGTGCGCACCGCTGCATGTTCCCGACAAGCGGCCGTATCGCGATTCGATGATTGCCGCGACTGCGCTGGAGCATCGTTTCACCTTGGTCACCCGCAACGTCGCGGACTTCCAGATCCCAGGGCTCAAGCTCTTGAACCCTTGGGAGTCCAGCCAGATTGGCCAATGAGGAGGGCATGTTGTTGAACAAGTCCGGCGCTGACGACATCGAGGCGCCTGTGGAAGGCACCATGCAGGATCTGGACGTCGCCGGCATGGCCTGGTGGAACGGCTTATCCGAGGCCGACCGGCGCTACTGGTGCCTGGCAGCGATGACGGCCGTGCCGGCGGAGGCCTGGAAGTATTTCCGGCTGGTGACGGCGCCGCGCAAACCGGTGAAGATCAATCACAGCGATTGACGCGTGCCGACGTAGGTTGCGCACTGGGAAGGACTCGACGAAAATCCCCCTCAAACCCAAAGGGAGAACACCATGTCTGCAAAGCTCTTCTATCGCCTGGTCGATGCGGCAGCCGAGAAGGTCTACCGCGCTGCGACCGTGCTCGGGCCTGCGGTCGGGGGTGCAGTTCTCGATGGTATGGCTCGTGGAGCAGCGCACGGAAGCCGAAACGAGGCGGTACTAGGAAGCGATTTCCCGGACGCGACGGACGTGACCCATCTGAATTGGGATGCTACTTACGGCCACACGGTTGGCCGTAAGTAGTTTCATCTTCTGCCTCTTCCTGCCGATGATGAAGTGATGTTGCGGGCGGTCCCATCTGCGCCCTTGACGATGTCCGTCAGGCTCGCATTGATGTTGATCCCGATCCAAGCCATCATCCCCGTCCAGAGCAGCGGCAACCCGATGAACATCCCCAGCATCAGCAGGTTCAGCAGCATCCGCTTGTGACCCTGCATGGCCGACCCGAAGATGTCGGTCAGGGTGAAGCTGCCGACCGGGTACATGGCGCGGATCAGGTGGGCATCCACCCACACCGTGATCGCCCACAGGGCGCCCCAGAACTTCACCGTGAAGACGCCGATGGCGCCGTAGAGCATCACCTTGAGGTTGTAGCCGGAGAAGAAGGTCACCAGGGGCAGGAACATGTACATCCCCATGAGGATCAGCGCCTGCATCATCAGCAGCCCGTTCTTGAGCGGCCCTGAGGTGATGTAGCTCAGCAACGAGACGATGCCCAGCCCGACGTTTGAGAGCACACCTCCGGCCGTCCTGGCCACGCCATCGGCGATGCCGGCTGGGTCGCTGATGCGTGCGTTCTGGTACCAGCGGTCGCCCAACGCCTGTGTCGGATCGACGAACATCGGGTTGGCCTTGACCTGGGCCAGGCGGGCCAACTCGTCCTTGGTCCGGTCCTCGCTGGAGAACAGCGTGCGCGCCCGCCCCCACAAGGCCTGCCAGTCGGAAGAATGGGTGATCATGGCCTCGCGCAGTCCGATGCGGGTGTCCTCCCACCACTCGCGGCAGGTCGGGCGTCCCCAGTCGGGATTGGCGAAGCCCTCGAACGGCAAGGGCTCGCCCGAAGAGGGGTTGTAGTAGTCGACATCGCGCCCGAAGTCGACGGCAAAGCCGGTGACCGGGTTGACCGAGCGCATGTCGCTGTAGAAGCCCGGCTCGGTGCGGAACAGCTGCGAGCCCATCCAGCCGGTGTCGTCCGGTCCGTACTCGGTGTTGGTGGTGGCGATGATTGCGCGGCCGGCAGCCGTGAGGTCCGCAGGGTCCATCTGGATGAACCGGCTTTGCGCCGGCACGAAGCACTCGCTGTAGAAGCGCTGGATGTTGTGCAACAGGCGCGGGTCTTCAATGGTGGCGATGCGCGCCAATTCCTCGACCGCGCGCAACTCGCTCTGGCTGGCATTCAGTCCCGCTTTGATCGAGTGGTTCATGCCTGAGGAGATCGCCAACACCGTCATCCACCAGGCAGGCACGTGGGCCAGTGATCCGCTGACGTTGCTCATGCTGCCGTCGATAGCATCGACCAGCGCCGCGTCGTAGGTCGATCCCGTCCCGCTGTCGCGGGAGACTTCGGGTGGGTTGGGCTCCAGCGCCGTGGGCGGCGGCTGGTAGCGCAGGTTGATCGAATGCAGCGAGGTCAGCGGGCTGGTCGCAAAGCAGGTCATGAAGACGAACAGGCCCACGATGAGCTGGGTGCCGATGCTGTCGACCAGGCCGAAGACGCCGATCTGCTCGGCGCCCTGTTCCTTGGCCTGGCGCCAGGCGTTGAAGGCCATGACCATGAAGGGCAGCACGACCAGGCCGGTGCCCGTCAGGGCCTCGCCAATGATGTTGGCGAAGGCCCAGCCGTACATGGTGGTGAAGATTTCCAGGTAGGAGTCCAGTTGCATGGTTCGATCCTTCCTGTGTCAGCCGCCAAGCACCCGCAGCAAGGTCGCGGGTCCCACCGGGATCAAGAGCCAGTAGGCCAGCATCATCAGCAAGCCCTTGCCGCGCGCCGCAAGGGCTTGCTCGTACTCCCACTCCTGGACGATGCCGCGGCGGCGCCCCCAGTTCACCACCTGCGTCCAGCCCAAGCCGATGAGCACGATCAACGCGCCCTGGATGGCGATGCCCCAGGGCTTGAGCACCCGAACCGTATCCAGCTGCGTCTCCAGCTGGACGTCCAGGGCGAGGAAGATGGCGACGATCACGCCGATGAGCAGCACCAGCGCCAGCATGCTTAGGGCGGGCAGCAGCTTGCGCAGCCAGCGCTTTGAGCGGCTGGTACTGGGCATGGGTTGGACGGGGAGGGGGTTGTTCATGAGTACCTCGGCTCAGGGAGTGGTTCGCACGCGGCCACCATCGAGCGGTGCGGGATCGAGGCGGCCGGCTGGCGGTACGCGGGTGGCCTGGCCATCGCGTTGGGTGCCCGATTCCAGGATGGCCAGCGCGTTGTTGGCGGTGATTTCCTTTCGGATGCGGTGCTCGAACATCAGGTCCTCGATGTGCTGCGTCATGCGTGCGACCTTGCTTTGCATGTCCTGTGAGACCTTGCCGGCTGCTGTGACCTCGGGCAGGCTCATGCCGGTGATCAGCGCGTTGCGCGCGATCAGGGCCTTGTCCACCACCCGCTGCATGCCCAGCTCATGGGCCAGGCGGCTGGAGGCCAGGGTGCGGTTCTCTGCGGGCATGTTGCGCAGGGCCTGCACGACCTGGGCGTTGACGGTGATGCCAGGTGCGCCGATTTCGGCGAGGGCCGCGCTGGTGGGGATGGTGGTGCCGTTGACGATGGCCTCCAGGCGCGGGCGCACCAGGGCGATCTCTTCCTCCAGCAGAGGACCCAGACCGGTGGCGGTCGAGGTGGATGTGGCCGCTGGGCAGTTGGCGATGCCCTCGCACAGGTAGATCTGCTGGTCGCCCAGCACCTTGGTGGTGAACACCGCCAGCGCGTCCGACGTTGGGAACGCGGCCACCATCCGGGCGTCTGCTGGGCCACCACCGGAGGAGCCAGGCTGGCGGTTGAGAGTGACGTTGTAGCCCGCGACCGAGAGGTCGCGTACCGGCCGCAGCGGCTGGGTACCAACCCCTCCAGCCCGCTGTCCGAAGATCCAGCTCACGCCGTTGCGGTGGCCTTCCTCCTGCTCGTTGATGGCCCGTTTGGCCTCGACCACGTCGCCGTTGAGGGAGGCGCGCATGCGCCAGGACTCACCCTTGGCAATGCCCGCCCATTCCTCGTAGGGGTTGTCGCCCTGCTTGATTGCGGCCTCCATCTCCTCGCAGGTCTTCAAGGCAGCTGCGATCATGGCGTCGGCCTTGAGCGAGTAGGTCTGGAACAGCTGGTAGAGACCGGGCTGGGCACGCTCAAAGATGTACATCGGCAGCGCAGCGATGCCGGCGCGAATGGCGTTGGAGAGCGTGTCGCCGAACTGCTCGATATTGTTCATCAACGTCTGCCAGGACAGACCGATGTCGAACTTGCCGCAGGAGTAGTTCAGCCGCAGGTTGGCCGCGAGGCTTAGCTGCAGCGGGATCTGGGAGCGGTAGTTGGCGTTGCCACCCGGCGAGTTGCCGCCGAGCTGGTAGTACAGCGCGCCGCGCGAGGCCTGCGCGCTGGCGGGCGCGGACCAGGTCAGTGCCACCAGGCCGGCCAGGACGAAGCCGGCCAGCAGGGGCCGCACACGAAAACGGAGTCGGTTGTGGGTCATGGTGGTTCCAGGAAGAAGTGGGGTCGCGCGTCACGGCGCCTCAAGGGACCGCGAACAGGAAGATTTCGGTGCGGCGCCGGCAGCACTCGTACCGAGTCCAGAGGTTCCAGACGAAGCTGTTGTTGGGCGTATTGCGGTAGTCGCCGTATCCGAGCAAGGCCACCGAGTCGTTAGCACCGAAGGTGTGGCAGCCCGAGGGGTAGGGGTGCACCATGGACCACTTGGGGTCGGCCACTTGGGCAAACCACACGTAGGAGTGCGGGCTCTTGGGCCGCAGGTGCGCATAGATGTGCGGCTGCGAGGGCTTGAGGATGATCTGGGCCGAGCGCTCGGCCAGTACGGCCGAGGCCTTGACCGGGTGCTGCTGGACCACCTCGCCAATACGGGGGTACTTGCTGCCCCACGTGCTGAAAACCGGTGTCTGCGAGACTTCCTTGTAACCGGGAAACCAGGAGCCCACGTAGAGCAGCTCCAGCGGGATCATGCTGCGCCAGAACAGGGAGTCGACGTCGGAGCTGAAATACACGCCGAAGGCATCGGCCGAGCTGGGACACAGGAAGTCGTTGCCGCCGCCAGCGTCGGCCGCGCCTTCGAGCATGCCGCGCAGCTGGCCCAGTTGCTCCTGAAAACCGCCCTGACTGGCCGAGTCCATCCCACCTGAGGCAGCGGGTCCCATGCTGCTCATGTCGGGGCCCACGTTGCCCATGAGGTTAGCAACGCCGGTCACGGTGTTCATCAAGGCGCTGGGGTTGGTCAGCAGGTTGATGACTCCTTCGCCGGCCTGCTGCATCAGGCCCACGGGCGCCACGGCCCACTCGGCCAGGATGTCGGGCAGCGTGGAGGGAAAGCTCATCAGCTCGGTGATGCCGGGCACCACCATGCGCGTGCCCGAGTTGTTGATGAGTACCGCAGGATTGCCGATGGCGTCGACCGTTTTCATGGTCACGGGTTCGGCCGCGCCGCGCCGCTTGGCCGACGTGTTGGCTGTTGCATCCAACGGGCTTCCCAAGATTGAGGCGCCGATGCGGTCGCCGATGCTGGATACGGCCCTGCCCACGTCGCGCCAGGGGTGGATGTACTGGTCGTTGTAGGTGCTGACCACCACGTCGGGCATGTAGTGGCTGACCCGGATGGAGGTTTCCACCGTGCAGCCGAACGGTGTGCAGCGCAGGAAGAAGCACACCCCGGTGACCATGTAGGAGATGCAACTGGGTGCTGAAGCAGCGGTCGCGGCCAGCACGCCGAGCGTGTTGGTGCTCGGAGGCGGTGCGGGCGACTGGGCCCAGGCCGGCCGTGCCAGCACCAGGGCACACACCAGGCCACGCAGGAGCGCCTGGGCGGCGCGGGTGAGTGGGTCGAGCCGTCGTGTCAAGGAGGATCTCCATTCAGCGCTTGGCGGCTGCGGCGCGGTGCTGCTGCACCAGCGCCAGGGCCTGTGGTACGTCGGGCACCCCATAGATGACGTTGGCGCCATCCACGACGATGGCCGGCAGACGGTCGATCTTGTAGTGCCTGGCCAGCGCGATGCCGTTGGCGGCACTGAGCACATGCGGGGTGATCTGCTTCTTGATTTCGGCCTGGTTGGCCTGGAAGTACGCGCGCGCGGCCGCTTCGGTCTTGGGCAGGCGCTGGTTGATCGCCGCCTCGACGTTCTTGAGCGCGTCGAGCCGGTAGATGGCCAACTGGTAACGCAGGGGTTCACCCCCGGTGATGACCATGGCCGAGTTGGCAAACACCTCGACCTTGGTGATGCCCCGGTAGAGGTCCGTGGAGGCAGGTTGGGCGTGGACGGAAGCGGCCAGGATCCAGCCTGCTAGCCAGGGCATGCGGCGCGCTCTGGCTAGCTGCCTGTTCGACTCAGTGGTTGGCTTGTGCATGAGCATGTCAATTCCCCTGGAGCTTCTGAAAAATCGCGACGGCCCGGTCCACGACCGCTGCTCTGGACTGCGCCTGGACGATGCCGCTGCCAAGCGCCAGCATCACCAGCAGGATGCAAAGCAGGGCAGAGCGGACGACACCTGCGCTGAGACCGAACGTGTTGACCTCTTGATGAGTCATTTCAGCGTCCCCCGGTGTCGAATTCCTGGAGCGCTTTCTCGCGACCTTCCGGGTCCAGATAGTCCCAGCGGTAGGCCACTTCCAGTGCCGCCGCGTGATGCACCTCGGGAATCGCCCTGAGGCGCTCGTCCACCAGTTCGGAGAACAGGCGCTGATAGCGGTCATGGGCGCTGCCACAACTGCGCGAGGCCTGCGCGGCTAACTGCACGCACTGCTCGTTCCAGCGGGCGGCGTTGAAGCTGGTGATTTCCTGGTCCATGGTCCGTCCTTTTTCGATCAGCCGCGCTTGGCGGTCAGTTCGTCGGCCACAATCTGAGCGGCCTGCATCTCGGAGCAGCCGTGCTGATCCATCAGGCGGCGTCGATGGGCTTTTTCGTGGCCCTCGGTCATGGCCAGGGCAATCGGCAGGGCCGGTGGCACGTTGCGAAACAGCGCCTGGTCCGAAGCCGAGATGAGCACGCCCTCGGTGTACTTGGGCGGCTCCTTGCGAGCCGACTCCATGAGGGCGCGCTGTTCGGGAGTGAGACTGCGAAACCGCGCCACCTCCTCGATCTCGGAGCGGTCCATGGTCAGCAGCATCCAGTATTCGCACATCGACAGCACGCGGCTCATGCTGTCGGGGAAGTCCTTAAGGTTCTGCGTGGCCAGCCAGAACCAGATGTTGAGCTTGCGCCACATCTTGGTGCCTTTGGCGATCTTGGGCCCCAGTAGCTCATTGGTGGTGATCAGGTGCCCCTCGTCGGTGAGCATGATCAGCGGCCGGTCCTCGGCTTGTGCGCGCTCACCGCGCGACTGCACCGAGTCGATCAGGCTGGTGTAGGCCACGGCCAGCGCATCGCCGTAGCCGTCCTGGGTCAGTGTGCCCATCTCCACCAGGGTCACATCGGCATCGGGCCAGTCCACGCCCTCGCGGTTGAAGAGCTTGCCGCGCAGGCCCTGGGTGAAGCTCATCATGGCCTGACCCATTTCTTCGGCGCGCGCCTGGCGTGCAGGGGAGAGCGTGGTATCGGCGTGCATGCCCATGAGGGCGATGGCCACGTCGTGCGTCAGCGGGTGCTTGCGGCCGTCGGCTGCGGATCGGGTGGCAGCGCGGATGATGGCGTTGGTGATCAGGTATCGGTCGGCGCGGGACATGCGCTCGACCTCCTGCTGCTCGCCACCGGTGATCATCATGATCGCAGCGATCAGCATTTCTCCCAGCAGATCGCGCTTGTCGGTGCCTTCGTCGTCGGCGTCGGCCTCATCACCACTTGCGGCCGTGGGCTCGCGCTCGATCTCGTCCGGCTTCTTGTCGTCCAGTAGCGCATCCAGGCTGGCATCGTCGGGCATGCCGGCGTTCTGCCGGGCCTGCTGCTCGGCGGCGCGGTAGGAGGACATCACGTCCTGGTCGCCCAGCAGCCGGTGGGCGTGGAAGAACGGCGGCAGGGACACGTCCGCCTCGTTGGTCAGCGTCACGCTGTAGGTGGACAGGCCCATGGTCTTGAAGTAGTCCATGAGCAGGGAGAAGGACCGGCCAGCGTCGGCAATGACCAGGCGAGGGCGGTGCACCGCCATGGTCAGCATGGCGATGTAGTTCAAGGTTGCGCTCTTGCCGGCACCGGTTGGGCCCAGCACCAGCATGTGGGCGTTCTTCTTGCGGTCGTGCCGGTTGAGCGGATCGACCCACAGGGGTTCACCGCCCCGGTTCCAGAACCACATGCCCGGATGCGGCGTGCCACGCGAGCGGCCGTAGACCGGCAGCAGGGCTGCGATCTGCGAGGCGAAGGTCAGGCGGGTGCGGCGCAGCTGCTTGGCATCGAAGGCCGGATCGAAGGCGAAGGGCAGACCCCGGATGAAGCTGTCCAGGGCCACTAGGTCCTGGCGGGCGTCGATGAAGCGAAGGCCAGAAGGCACGAGCTGGGCATTGACCTGCGAGATCACGGCGCCCAGATCCTCGCGGGTGGGTGCCGTGACGTACAGCGTCATGAGCATCGGATACAGCTTGTCGCCCTCGATCATGCGCTTGAGCACCTGCACGCACTCCTTGTGCGTCTCCATTGCCAGCGGCGTCTGGGCGCGCGAGGCGTCGCGGATGCGGGCGATGTGCTCGTCCAGCCGGTGTTGCGGCTCCACGGTCACGGTGATGGAGAGCATGCAGCCGGCCGGCAGCCGGTCAAAGCGCGCAAAGGCTTCCTTGCCCAGGCTGCGCTCGGCTGTGAAGTGCCCGATGTTCGGGTTGGTGCGCATGCCGTCGAGGGTGAGTGCCTTGACTGGCACGCCATCGAACTCGAACAGGCCCGCCTCGGCATCCGAGACGGGTGGGCTCACGCTCAGCAGATCGGCCATATCCCACCCGAAAACCGGCGCCGCCTCGCGGCCGTCGGCATCGAGTGCGGGGGACTGATCGCCGGGGTAGGGCAGCTGCTCCAGCAGGTCTCCGGTGTGGCGGCTGGCCCAAGGCACCTTGCGATTGAAGAAGGGCAGCAGCCATTCGTAGAACTCGCGCGAGCTGCAGCGGCGGGCCTGGACGCCCGACTCCTGCAGCGTGGCCATCAGGGTGACCGAAACCGCCTCGATCTGTTGCTGCGCGGGCGAGGGGTCCTCGGACAGGCGGGTGAAGCGCTTGTAGACCGCGCAGCGCACGCGTCGATGCTGCCCGCGCCAGGGCTGCCCGCTGACCAGGGTGTCGGTGAACAGCCCTTGCGGCCGAGAGACCAGGGCCAGGTGCTTCTCGAACTCCTTGAGCACCGCCTGGGTGTAGGGGGAACTCAGGATGGCGTCGCGCCGCTCGGGATACCGCTCGTGCACCTGGGCGATGTAGTCGCGCAGGTAGGTGTTCAAGCCGCTGATATCGCGGTCGTCGTTGACGAAGAACTGGACGATCCACGGGGTGTCGGTGGACTCGGGCAGCGCCTGCAGGGCCTCCTGCACCTTGCGGGCCTTGTCGATCAGGTAGGCCGGGGCCTGGGCCTCTGTGGGCACCGCACCCAGCTCGAACAGCGCGCCCAGCGTGGTGCCGTCGCCGAGGACGAAGGTTTTCGCATCGGCCTCGTAGCTGACATACGGCAGCAGGTCGGTGAACGAAGGCGGACGCTGGGCCATGCCCTGACGGCGTCCCACGGTCATGGGCTCGCGCGGTGCAGCGTCTTTGGGCTCCTGACGGGCAGCGCTGGGTTTCTTCGGCTCCGTGCCCGCAGCGTCTGCGGCACCAGCACGCCCCTTGGGCATCAGACCCAGGGCCTGGACCACGGACAACAGACCGAGTTTTTGTGTAGCAGCCATGGACGGCATCCCTCTTGATGGGCGGGTGGTTGGATTCGGTGGGGTTGTTCTGCGGCTCAGCGGGACGGGATGAAGCGCTCGCGCGCCTGGCTGTCTTCCTGCTCGATCTCACCGGGCAGGGCGTACTCCACCGTCTCGTACATGGGAAACACCGTCACGTAGCCCGGCACCGGGTACTTGCCCTTGGCCAGGTGGGGGTAGACCACCATCACCAGGTCGGGGTTGGGCACACGGGCAAAGCGCTGCTGCTTGGGATTGAGCGGGTCCCAGTACTTGCTCTGACGCGCATCGCGCCCGTCCACCGTGCGGGCGCGGCTGGCCAGTTGCAGGTTGTCGCGGGCCTGCAGGTTGCGGCCCTGAGCGCCCTGACCCGACTGCTGGTCGCGGTAGACCTCGGTCACCGTGGGACTGCCCTCGGTGGCGCCGATCAGAGGCGACTCGCGCGGACCAGCTGCCGAACATGCGGCCAGGACCAGTGGCACCAGCACCGACAGGGTGAGCAGCGCTGGGCGATGCCAGCGGTGGTGGGTGTGGCGTGGGGTGTCATTCGAGGCCATGGTTTCCTCCGCGTTGGGCGTTGCTGGTGTTCTGGGCGCGGTGCGCGATCTTTCGGGCGGCGACGGCCTTGTCCAGGCGCAGCTCCTGATCCAGGTGGATTACCACCTCGTGGCCCGAGGGGGTGACCACCGCGTCGAAGGAGTTCTTCAGGCGCGAGAGCAGCCAGGCCGTGAACTCGTCGGTGGCGCCGCTGACGGCCTGGCCCATGACGTAGCGGCTGGTATCGGTGATCTGGGTGGTGGTCGAGCCCAGGGCGTTCTGGGTGACCAGCTTGGCGGCATCGGCGTAGGCCTGGCCTGCCACTCCCAGGGTCTTGGCACCGATGATGTCGGTCAGGTACGCTGGCGCGTTGGTGACGAACTTGCCGACGATGCAGGGGTTGCCGCGCGGGTCGCTGATGAAGCCCAGGTCGCCGCTTGATCCGGCCGCCGTTCCGCGACCGCGCGAGGAGACGGTGCGGATGGTGCCGTCGTTGAACACGAAGGTGGCCGAGCGGATCTTGCCCTCGGAGCAGGACAGCGCCATGTCGCCGATGGCCACACCGGTGAGGATCATGCCGGCGATGTCTTCGGGCAGCTCCCAGCCATTGGCCGCGAGGTTCTCGCGCCCGACGATCAGCTTGAACTGCATCGGATCGGTCACCCGGCCGTCAATCGGCACCCGGCCGATGATGGCGGTCATGGCCTTTGCACCCACCAGCGTCGAGTTCTCGGGCAGCGTGAAGTAGGCCTCGTCCTGTTCTGCCTCGGCGGCACCCGCCGCGCCCCCGGTGGCCGCGCCACCTGCAACTGCCGGTTCTGTGCCGGTGCGGGCGCTGGCGTTGGTGCGCACGTAGCGCGTCGAGGGAGGTCCCTGATTACGGTTGCGCGTGTCCTCGAAGGCCGCGTAGCCCATGGGCGCCACGGTCTTGTAGGCCACGGCGCCTGGCGCCGCCTCCTGCTCGCCCAGGTTCAGGTCCGCCGTGATGGGCGCTGCGGCACCACCATTGACCGTGCGACCGACCTGCGAACCTGGCGTAGGTCGCGACGTGGGCAGGGTGGGCAAAGCGCCCAGCAGCGATTCAGCGGCCTGGCCAGCAGCGTCCACGGTCGCCCCGAACTCCCCGTCTTTCTGGCCAGACCCCGCGCTTGGGCGCGCTGCGCCGCGCCGGGCCGCTTCCTCTTCGAGCTTCTTGTTGCGCTCGACGATGTCGGCCACTTGCTTGCGCAACTCGGCGTTGCTGGCCACCACCGTGGCCAGGGTCTCGCCCGCGTTGTCGTTGTCGGCGCCTTTGGTGGGCGGCAGCTCGCTGGGCTGGGGCACCGCCTTCATGGGTGCAGCGGGTGCGCCGCCCTGCGAGCCGCTGAACTGCTGGTACAGGATGACCCCCACGATCAGCAGGGAGAGCACGCCCAGGACGGGCAGCAAGGTGTTCTGTTTGATGGCCATGAACAGTTCCTCCGCTCAGAGACAGGCGTCAAAGGCACGGTCGCAGATCAGGTACAGCGCCGTGGTGTCCGTCTCGCTGCCAGCGGGACCGATGCGCCCGTGCTGCGCGGTCACTGCGAGCCAGCGCCCACGCAGGTGCTCCAGTGGCAGCTCGAAGGGCTGAGTCGATTTGTTGGTCACGCGAACCGCCGTGACATACAGGCCGGCCGAGCGCCACTGACCCAGCGGCACTGTCTCGACCAAGCCACCGCGAACCAAGCCGGGTACCGGTTTGGTGCTGACCTGCACCTGGGAGATGCCGGGCCGCGTGGTGGCCAGGCGACGTGGCGCATACAGCATGCGGGAGGCAAAGCGCGTGAGTTCGACCATGTCCGCAGCCGGTGGGCCGGCCTCGGTGGCCGCTGCTGCGCCGACAGACGCCTCACGGCTGCCGGATCGGTCCAGGAAAACCTCCAGTTCGGCGCTGGCGCCCGAGGTCTGGGCATTGGCCACCAGGTCCAGCGGGATCTGCCGTCCACCGTCGATCAGCTCGGCCACGATGCGGATTTGGGCGAAGGGCACCAGCGCGGTGACATAGATGGTGCGGTCGATGGCCTCCACGCGAGCCACCGACTCGATGTCGGCGGGCACATGAAGGGCGGCAGGGCCGGGGAGCGTGATCAAGCGCTCGCGCTGAACCGGCAGGCCGACCCGCACGGGCTGCCGGTTGAAGACCGCCCGCTCCACACCGGGGCGATCCGACGGCGCAGCAGCGCCGGACGATGCTGCCGCGCGGTTGGCATTCTTGGTAGCTGGCTTGGCCTTGGGGGTGGGCGCGGCCTGGTTCGAAGACGCAGGCGTTCCCGAGTCGCGGGCCGCAGCGGCAGCGCGCGCGGCCACGCCCTGGGGCATGGGAGCGGGTAAAGCGCCGGCAGCGACGGCGCCGGCCTGTCCCAGATCCACCTCGGCGACCACGGGAGGGGAGGCGGTGCTCGATGCCGGTACCGGCTTCTGGCCTGCAGCAGGCAGGGCGATCAGCGGTGGCTGGGTCGCAGCAGGCGCGATGTCCTGCACCTGCTGCGCCAGCGACGGCACGGCTGCGAACACGGCCAGCGCCGCCAGGCTGACGCGCAGGACATGGCCCGCAAGGGTTGGGGTGTGATCAGACATGGGTCGTCCTTTGGGTGGAATGGCCTGCTGCAGCGCAGAGGGGGATGGCGTTTCATCGGCTCGATGCCGGTGCGGAGGGGGTGGTTGCTGGCGCACCGGTCGCGGTGTTGGCGCTTTCGGCAGCGAGCGGTGTCGTGGTCGGCGATGGCGACACCGCAATCGGTGCCTGGGCGCTGATCGCTGGCAGTGCTGCAGGGGTCAGTCCCTGAGCGGCGCCTATGGCGCTGTCCTTGATGTCCAGCCGGGCGGGCGCGGCAGAGCCGAAACAGTCCACGGCCAGCCTGAACGGGTTGCGCTCGCGGTCGACGTCGTAGCGCACCACGCGAACGGGATAGCGGATGAAGGCGTCCTTGACCGCCTGGCCTCGGAAAGTCTCGGTCACCTGCATGTCCAGCAGCACGGTCCAGGCCGAGGGACCTTCACCGATCACCCGGTTGTCCTGGAATCCCAGGCCGGGAATTTCGCTGATCTGACGCGTGCGCTGGTGCAGCTCGCCAGCCCGGTTGCGGTTGTCGATGTCACCCTGCAACTGCGCCTGGCAGCGCGGAGTCAGATAGGACTGAAAGTCGTAGATCTGCTTGCCGTAGTCCTTGCCGCCATCGCTCTGCCAGCGGTTGACCTGCTGCCAGACGTAGTAGGCGAAGCTGTACACGTTGGGGTTGGGCACGGGCGCCACGCCACCGGTGACCGACACGCGCTCCCCGGCGCGCAGGTCAGGGTTGATGTGCAGGTCGATCTGGCGCGGCCTGGCCCACAGCAGGGCCATCCCGACGACGGCCACCAGGCTGATCACCACGAGAGCCCGGAACAGGCGGGCGTTGTGGGCGCGTTCGGCGGCAAGGGCATCAAGGTATCTGGACATGGTGATCGGCTCGTTGGTAAAACTCAGGATTCATGGGGCGTGCGGCGCAGCCGCGCCAGTCGGCGCCAGAGGGAACGGCCGGCCTGTGGGTCCAGGAGGTGACTCAGCGAGAACGGCAGAGAGCGACCCAGCGACCACTGCCCGTGGTAGGTGAGAAAGCGGCTCTTGCTCAGGCCCTTGCGCGTAAACCACAGGTGCAGCGCCTGGGTGTAGTAGCCGTCGGGCCGACCGCGCTTGAGGTCCTGCAGCTTGGCCGATCCGAACCACAGGGCGGCAATCGGCCCGAAGATGGCCGGCAGCAGCATCAGCTGCCACAGGCCCGTGAACAGCAGCAACACCAAACCCAGGAGCAAGCAGACGGGAATGGAGATCGCCGCCATGACCTTGGCCTCGGTCACCGTCATGCCGCGAAGCACGGACGGTTCCACGTTGACGCGGTGGGTCAGTGGCACCCGCTCGGGCGCATGGCTGCGCTCGGCGCTGCGCTGGGTGTCGTCGGACGCCGTCGGTGTGCTGCTCATGACCTGTTCCCTTGCTTGAACCTGGATGTGATTTGCTACGCGGGACGGTCAGGTCTGCCCGATCACCTGGAAGGCGTAGGTCACCAGGATCACGAGGAACACCGTGAGGATCATCCCCATGATGAAATACTCCTTGAGGTCGGCGATCTGCGCGCGGCCGGCCGTGTACTCGCGCCACTTGGACAGCGCACCGCCGACCACGTAGAGAAATCCCAGGGCGACCAGCACCAGGCCGAGGATGGCCATACCCGCCTTGAAGTAGGCGCTCATGGCGCACATCCAGTCGCCAGCGGCGCAGGTGGCGCCGTTCATGTCCGTTCCGGGGGTGGGCATGGTGGGTAGCGCGGCCAGGGCCGGGCTGCACATCACGGCCACGACCGGTGCCAGCGCCCAGCGCTGCAGGCGGTCGCCCAAGTGTTTGAACCCTGCGGCAGCGGCCTGCCGGGCGGGTGGGTGTTGACGCTGGGTCATGGGTGTGCTCCTTGAAGTTGAAGAAGTGATGGATGAGGGAAGGAAAACCGGTGGATGGGTCAGAACATCACTCGCGTCACCGGAACACCGCGAAGAACAGAACCGCCAGGATCACCATCACCTTCAGCGCCGACCAGGTGGCCGACATCAGTGAGGCGCGCTCTTCCTTGTAGGCGTTGAAGATGGCCAACATGGCCCAGGCGAAGACCAGCAGGATCACGCCGCTGGCAATGAGCTGGACCGTGGTCCTCAGGGCGGTGGGCGAGACACCTGATCCCGCCTCGAATGCCAGACTCATCGTGGGGTCCATGCAGCAGCTCCTGTCGGAAAGGGGAGAGGTGGGCTCACTGGCGGTAGTCGCCACGCAACGGCGGCACCGGGCGCGGCTGGCGCGGCGCGTCCACGTGCGAGGTGATGCCCTCTCGCAACTGGCCCAGGTCGCGCAGCAGCCAGTCGTAGCGGAACTTCACCCGCTCGCCCGTGGGCGCGGTCTGCGCGGCTTCGGAGACCATCACCTGCACGCGCTCGATCTCCGAGGCGATGCGCGCCAGGTTCTCGCGCTCGGTGTCGGCGTCGCCCGCCTGGGCGTTGGTGGCGCTCAGCGCCACATAGAGCACTGCGAGCACCCAGCTGCGGCGCACGCGCGTGCCTGGGGTGGCCTGCAGGGGCGACGGGGACGGGAGCATGGAAACAGAAGTGTTCATCGGGACTCCTTGGGCTGGAACAGGGGGGATCTGCGCGGCGCCGGGCTCGAAGAGCGACGGGATGCAGTGCGACGTGGTTCGATGGGCTGGGTAGCTGGGCAGCATCAGACGTACTTCTTGAAGGTGGCCACCGTGGTGGACATGGCGAACGCGACCAGCACGGTGAAGACGATCACCATGTGGGATGGGTTGAAGTTGCCGAACGGCCAAGCCAGGTACAGGCCGAAACCTCCGGTCAGCGCCCAGGCCGTGTAGCGCTTGGCGTGGTGGTAAACGAAGGAGCTTTCGCGCCCGCCCCCCCAGCGGCGCAGGTCGCGGCGCACCAGGCCATCGACCACACCCACGAGGCAGGCCAGGATGAAGGCCGGGGCGGCAAACGCCGCCACCGACAGGCGCAGCAGCACGTCCTGCAGCACGTACATGGAAGTCACCGCCCAGCGGCTGAGCAGAATCTGCATGGAGCGGTTGGCGCGGGCGGCGTTGTGGCGCAGATCGCCCGAGGGCGCATCCTGCGCGGCCTGGAAGATCGCCTGCTGACGCTCATACCAGGCAATCACCCCCAGCCGCTCGTAGGGCAGGCGCACATTGCGCACCAGCTGCTCGGACCAGGCCACGGTATCGCGCACCAGCAGGCTGCGTGGCGCCTGGGCGATGTACTCCAGGTCCTGCTCCACGATCTGCTGTGCGTGGTTCTCCTGCAGATCGCGCCAGAGCGTGAACGAGCCCACGATCTCGATCATCATTCCGATGAACCAGGCGAAGAGGGTGATGAACAACAGACCAAAGCCCATCTCCAGGCCCAGCTCGACCGGACCACGTGCGCGCGGCCGGCCCGGCGTCTTGGCGACCATGGCACTCATTCCAGCACCCCCGTGGCGTTGGCCGAGCTGTTGAAGTCCATCTCGCGCGGCTCGGTTCGCGTTGCCAAGCTGTCATCGCCGTCCGAGTCTTCCTGCTCGTCCTGGATCTGGTCGCGCAGCGCCAGTGCCGTGTCGATCACCCCGCCGCCAGCCAGGCCGATGGGCTGGTTGCCCAGCCAGTCGGTCTCGCGCGCCCACTGCTCGGAGGTCCGGTAGCGCGCCTTCATGTCCAGCGCCACCTGCCGGATGGACTCGGGCACGAACGGGTCGGCATCCTTCCTGGGCAGGGGGATGCGCAGCTTGAATCGCCGGTTGCCTTCGAGCAGGGCGAACGCCTGACCCTGCGGCAGACTCAGGATGTCGGCCGGCTGGATCATCGGCACCTTGGTGCTGGTGACGATGTCCACGTTGCGCGAGGTGAAGTCCACGCCGCTGCCGTCGGCCGCGCTGTCGCTCACACCGGTACTGGGTGTGATGTGCACCACGTCCACCTGCGGCACCTGCTCGGCCAGCAGGTTGGCCGTGTTGACCGAGCGCACCCGCAGCATCACCAGGTGGTTGAAGTTGTCTAGGATCTGGCCGGCCTTTGCCTTGTCGCCCACCTTGGCCTCGATGTCGAACATCGACTGGGTATAGGCCGTGATCCGAAAGCCCGAGCCACCGAGCTTGTTGACCATGGGCACGAACTCGGGGCCGGCGATCTCGTTGACCTCGTCGAAGTGGCAGCAGATCGTGGGCAGCACGATCTTGCCCGTGGGGTGGTGCGGGTCCAGACCCGTCTTGTAGAGCTTGCCGCCGACGCTGACCAGATCGGCCAGCATGCTGTTGCCCACGGCAGAGGACACGACCGAGTCGGTCAGCGCGTCCAGCCCGCAGTAGACGATTCCGCCCTGGCGGATGACGCTCATCCAGTCGAAGATCGGGCGCTTGTCGTGGGGGTCGAAGTAGTCCGGGCTGATGAGCTTACCCACGGCGCCGGAGGTCAGCTTCTCCAGGAACGGACCGAGACTGGCGATGATCTTCTCGTAGAAGGACCGCTCGTAGGACACCGCCGCCGCCAGGCCCGTGAGCACCTTGTCAGGCACCCGCAGCTCCTTGATCAGAGAGATCATGGCCACCAGCGGCGGATCGCGGTCGGAGAGCGCGCGCGAGACCGGGTATTTCTTCTTCTCGATCAGGCCCTCCAGATGGCCCAGCCGGTCTTGGTAATCGGTGTACTGGCCCTCTGCTGCCTTCTGGCGAAACACCATGTGGGCGTAGTCCATGAAGAGGGGGTCGATGCCCGTGACGTCGGCCAGCAGGCTCTCGTAGGTCGGCACCCGGCCCAGCGCCACCTGGGCTTGCGCCACCAGGTTGGTGAAGCGCCAGCTGAACTCCTTGAACGCGGCCGAATTGCCCGAGGAGGGCAGGGCGTTGGTGGCACGGGCGGCCACCTCGGTGATGCGGGAGAAGTTGCCGATGCCGTTGTAGCGGGCAGAGATGTCGGGATAGCCCAGGTGGAACAGGTAGAACTGGTTGCCGCGGCCGGCCCGGTGCGCTTCGGCGTACAGCCGCATCATCAGATCGGCGTCCCCCTTGGGATCTATCACGATCACCACATGGCCCGCGTGAATGTCCTGCGTGGCCAGCACTTCGAGCAGCCGCGACTTGCCCACGCGCGTGGTGCCCAGCACGATCATGTGGCCCGTGCGCGAGGCCTGCCGCATGGTGATGGGACGTTCCTCCAGGGCGCCCACGCCATGGAGCAACGGGGAGCCGCCCAGGTCGTCATAGGCCTTGAGCGGGTTGAGCCAGTGGTCCCACTGAACCATCTGGGCGGTCAGGCCCGCCACACCCATGCGTATACTGATGAACTTTGAGGGCGGGGCCTGATCGGAGGTGGCCGCCACTGCGGCCTCCTGGCTCCAGGCGGACAGGCGTGTGCCCAGCTGTCGCAGGGCCTTTTCTCGCGCTTGCGGCTTGACGAAGCGCTCGGCGTCCGGCCGGCTGGCCTCGTGCTTGCGCTGGGTGTGCTGCTGGGACCACTCGAAGCCGTGCCCGAGGTAGAACTGCCCGGGCTCGACCGGGATTTCGTGAGGCGCCATGCGCGTCACGGGGTAATACTTCATCCCGTGCTGGTACTTCAGGATGTGCAGCGCCTGCTTGCAGCGCACCCACCCGAAGTAGCCCGCGATGGCCGCGAGCACCCAGCCCATCCACGGCGGCATCATCAGCGCCCACGGCGCCACGATGGCCACCAGGGCCACGCCCCAGACGGTCATCGTGCTCCACAGCTCCACCGGAGGCCGCAGCAGCGCTTCGAGTGCGTCGTCGGGCTTCACGGCCTGGCCTCCTGCATCGGCGCCGCAGTGGGCGAGGCGCCCGCCGCGCGAGGGGGCGAGCTGGTCAGGCGCCCATCGGCGAGCACCAGCAGCGGATAGGTCTGCATGCCTGCCCGTCGCAGCGTGGTGGTGAGCCAGTCGCCCACCATGGGGGCCAGCGATGCGCCACCAGCGAGCTGCTGGACCTGCTTGAAAGCGCGTTCGGATTCGGCCTGCACCACAAGACCGGACGCCCCCAGGGCAATCAGGGCCTGACGGTGCTGCGACAGCCATTGGCGGCTGAGCGGATCGGTGCCAACCAGGAACACCGGATGAGCCAGCCATTCGGGCCGGAACAGGCCGCTGGCGGTGCGGGCCTGCGCTTCGGAGAGCACGCCCGGCACCATGCCCGAGCGGATCGGGAATCGCACGCCTTCGAGCACGCCGGCCTGGTCCACCCCTGCCACCAGGTGACCGAGGTAGGTGCCCATGGGTACGGCACCGGCCCCCGAGTGAATGACCACCGGTTGCGACAGCACCATCGTTGGTAGACCCATTCCCATGAGACACCAGAACGAGGCGGCGACCAAGCGCATGGCCTTCATGCCGGCGCTCCCAGTGAGCCTTGACGCGAGCCCTGACGGCGGTACGTCTGCGCCAGACTGAGCACACGGCGCACGTAGTGCCGCGTCTCCGGGTAGTTGGGCACCCGGTGGCCCGCCTTTATGACCGCTCCCGGTCCGGCGTTGTAGGCAGCGACGGCGAGCTCGACATCGCCGCCGAAGCGGGCCAGTTGCTCGGCCAAGTACTTGGTGCCCAACACGATGCTCACGCGCGGGTCGGCCAACAACTGCTCCACCGACAGACCCTGCAAATCTTGCAGACCCAGATCGCGCGCGGTGGATGGCAGCACCTGCATCAGCCCGATGGCGTTCTTGGGACTGACGGCATGGGGATTGAAGGCCGACTCGGCATGGATCACCGCCTGCACCAGGTGTGTATCGACCGCGAAGTGGTGAGACGCTCGCTGGAGCATCTGTGCCATCTCCGGGGTCATCTGGCGCCCCCGTCTTTTGGCTTGCACGGGCCGCTGCAGCAGCTGCTCGGCCACGTCTGCCGCCGTGTCGGAGGTCGCAGAGGGGAGGGTTGTGCCCACCGGCACAGGCTCAGAAAGACCTCGTGCGGCCGTGTGGCTCCGTGCTGCGGGCTGCTTGCTCAACCGGGGCAGGATCACGCGCTGATGTTCCGCACCGCTGATCCATGCCGCACCCTGCTCGGACTCCTGCGCATAGGGTTGCGTCCCCACCAGGGCCGCGCCGACGCACAGCACCCACGCGCCCACGCGCCTGAACACTGGGCGGTTCGAGAGGGACAAAAGGTGGTGCTGAGCTTGCATGTCCGTTTTCTGGCTCAGCGGCGGGGTGCGGCCTTGGCTGGAGCCAAGGGACGGGATGGGTCCTTGACCAGCTTGCGCGGAATGCCCAGCAGATCGGCGGCTGAGGTTGGCCCCTCCACCATGGGCAGCCCCTCGAAATCCACGACCTTCTGGTTCGGGTACAGGCGCGACTGGGCCTGCTGGAACGCGCGGTTCCAAGCCAGCGAGCGCTCGACATCGGCCTGCAGGGCACGGGCGAACATCTCGGCGTAGCGCTGGCGCTCCGCGTCATCGCGTGCGTGGATGCCCAGGGCCTCCACGGGAGAAAGGTTTTCGACGGAGAACGCGGCCCGGGGTCCCTTGAGCAGGACCTTGGCGCGGATCATCTCTTCCTCGCTCAGGCCCCAGATTTGAGCCACCAGCAGATCGTTGGCATCCAGGCGCGAATGCGCCTGGGCGATGCGTTGCGCATTGGTCTGACCCAGTTGCGTCTGGGCCTCCTGAATGCGTGTGGTGGCGGTTTGCGCCCCTGCCGGCTGCACCAGCACCCACATCAGCAGGCATGCGGCGCCCAGCACGCCCACATAGCCCAGCACCGGGCGAAGTAGCGGGGTCCTCATGGCTGACGCTCCACGGCGATGCTCACCGAACGGGCACCGTCGCTGAACGTCGCGCGTTGGCCGGCCACATCCACGGAGGTCAGCGTCACACCCTGGTAGGAATCGCCGGGCGAGAGCACTCGCACTTGCGCCGGGTTGCCTCCGACTTCACCGACCAACACCGAAGGCCGGCCGTCCCACATGTCTACGCTGAGCACCTGGTGGGTCGGCCGGGGAGCCACGGCAGCGACCGGGCGGCGCACTGCGGGTTTGCGCGGCGCCGGACGGCTTGCCGCCGCTGATGCGACCGTCTGCGGTGCGGCCGGCGGCGGCAGGATCGAGGGGTGGGGCAGGAAGTCGGCCACCTGCAAACCCGCGCCATCCTGGCCGGCGCCTTCCTTGATGTAGCCCTGAGCCTTGAAGCCGGCGACCAGCTGGTCCAGTCGGTTCTCCAGACGCTCCAGCTGTTCCTGCAGCTTGGGGTCTTGCGCAACCGATGCAACAGGCACGGCCTCGGCCGGCGCTGTGGTCGGCAAGGCAGGTGGCAGACCCGGGGCCGCCTGCGCAGTGGGGTCAGCCAGCGCAGCCACTGCGGGCGATGCCTCCTTCTTGCGAGCGAATGGCAATCCGTCCGAGGACCACATCATGAACGCGGCCACCGATCCCAGAATGAGTAGGAGGACCAGGGCACCGGTCAGCACCGGCTTGCCCTTTTTGACCGGCGCGGCGCTCACGGACGTCGAGCGCACGAAGGTCGGGTCTGTGCTGCTGCGTGCCGGCTCGGGCGGATCGGGCAACTCGCCCTCGGATTGATGGGCAGCGGCCTTAGCACGGGGGGAACGTGACGCGCGTGACTGCTCGGCATCGCGGCGTTTGTTGTCCCAGAACTCGTCGTCCTGCTGGCGCTGAAACTCCTGCATTTCTGCATCTGGGTCCATGGCGGTCCTCACGGCGAATGTGAAAAGTGGTCGAAAGGGAACTGAATGCGGTGCGCGGCGAGCAGGGTTCAGGGCGAGCCGAAGACATCAGCGCGACGTTCTGCCTCCACGGCTTGCGCCTGAGGTCTGGGCGGTTGAGGCGCTGGGGTGCCCTTGAAAGCCGAGCGGGTGAACCAAACCTGGCGGCTCACCGGATCGCTGTGCAGTTGCCAGGCGGGACCCAGCAAGGTCTTGAGCAGGTCGCTCACACGGTGCGGACCTATGCGCCGCTGCGACTCGGGCAAGGGCAGGGCGAGGAAGTTGCGCGCGGTTTCATCCAGCGCCTCGGCGGGGACCAGCCGAAAACCCGTGCGCACCAGGGTGTGTGCCAGCGCCTCGCCCACCGTGTTGACCGTCTGGCGCGGGTAGCTCAGCTGCGCGTACACCGACAGCGGGTCCGACAGGCTCTCGGTGGGCGCTCCCGCCTGCGTGGTGTAGCGCCCCACCTGGACCTGGCTGCCGTCAGGGGTGACGGTCTGCGCGAGAACGGGATGAGCTGTCGCCGCGACCACGGCCAGCAACACAAGGGAGAAAAGTGCTTTGAATGACATGGACCCGCCTCTTCACTGGTTGAAATCACTGGACGCGCCTGGGACCTGCTGGGAAGAAAGCGCCTGGTGACCCGCGAGGGCCACCAGGCAAACATGACGCCCCCAGGAGATGCGTCGCCAGTGCAGGGCAGTTTCTGAATCGGGAGGGTTTGTCGCCACCGAAAACCTGCCGCAGAAAAGGCAGGTTTTCGCTTGACAGGGCAATGCTTTAGCGGTATCCGCCATTTCCAGTCGTGGCAAAGTGACGACAAAGGTGCGCTGCCCCGAGGGCGGGGCAGGGACGGGCAAAGGCGGTTTACCGGTTAATGGCCCTATCCAAAGGGCGCCCCCCTCCCAAGGTTTCGGGGGCCAAAGGGCCTACTGGAACGGGCAATGCGGGGGATACGGGCACAGGCAGTGCAGCCGCACGGCGGGGCGTGCGGCTGCACTCGGATGCGGGTAGCAAAACAGCGCGCGGGCGTCAAGCGAAAACCTGCCGCACGTGCTGGCAGGTTTTGAGTTGAATGAAAGGGCTGGTGTGCCTAGAGTGATCCGGTCTTTTTTCGCACGGATTCACAACAATGACCACGCGCCAGCCGCTCTCGCCCAAGATGGGTTTTGCCAACACCCTGCACATGGCCGATGGGCGCAGCGTCCATGATGCTCAGCACGCACCTTATCTGGTGGCGGCCTCGCTGCACGAGTTGGGCATGGTCGACTGGTTGCCGCGCGTTTTCGGCTTCCTGCGCATGTACGACGGCGTGGCACGGTGGATGGAGACCGGCATGCCCGAAGCGGCCTGCATGGCGGACCTGGACCTGCGCGAGGAGGTCATGCGCAAGCGCAGCGGCGCCACCCAACCCGAACAGGACCCCGCGGCGTTGCGGTTCCGGCTCGCCGTGTTGCTGACCAATTCGCCTGTGACACTGTTCGGCGCGCGCTGGAAGCTCGAACGCAGGTTCAAGGATTTGCCCATGGACATCCCGTGGAATCCGCTGGAGCAGCCCTGGCTGACGTTCCTGGGGCAGCACATCGTCCTGCCTGACCACGCCACCTTACATATCAACCGCAAGGGACGTCAGATCCGCCAACAGCTCATGGCCTACCTGCTGGAGCGCTGAGGCATTGGTCATGATCGGTCACTGCATGCGCTGGATCAAACGCTGGGACCCACGTTCGCCACGCCCGGCATCCAGCGTTGCATCAGGCACCGCCATCCCGCCGCGTGCGGCACCCGATGAGGTGAATCCCCCCATGCCGGTGGTCCGTGGCCACGCCGAGGGGTGGCTGAGGGTTCTGCCTGCGACCGACCTGCTGCGCGTGGTGCATGGCGGAAAGGCACTTGACACCATGTGGCGCCAGTCGCGTCTGGCGCAGATCGTCTGGGAGCGGGACTTGTTGCCAGCGGTCCACCGCTATGCGGAGTTTGTGCAGCTCATGCCCGCTTCCGAGTCGCATCACCACGCCCATGTCGGTGGGCTGCTGTCGCACACGCTGGAAATGACGCTGGCGGCGATGACCTGGCGCAACGGTCACTTCTTCCCGGAAGGTGCAAGCGTCGAGGAGATGGACGCTCAGCGCGACGAGTGGACCTATGTGGTTTTCTTCGCAGCGCTGCTTCACGACGTGGGCAAGATCATGGCGGACCTTCGCATCAACTGGATCTGCACCGGCATCGGAGCGCCGCTGCGTTGGGTCCCGATGTCCGGGCCGCTGACCGCCATGGTGCAATCACGGCGTGGTGGTGAGTATCTGGTGGAGTTCACACCGAAGTCTGCGCGGGACTATGCGGCACATTCCCGCCTGGCCGCGATCCTGCTGCAACAGGTGGCGCCGGCCACGGCACTGAGCTTTCTGGCGCGCCGGCCGCAAGCGTTCGAGGCTCTGACGCAGTACCTCTCTGGCAGTGACAAGAGCAGCATGCTGGCCCAGCTGGTGCGCAAGGCAGACCAGACCTCGACACAGCAGGCGCTGGCCAAAGGCAGCCGCGAGCGCTTCACGACCGCCACGAGCATCCCGCTGATCGATCTGCTGATGCAATCGGTGCGCGAGATGCTCAGGAGCGGCACCGCCTTGCCGCTGAACCGTTCCGGTGCCGCTGGCTGGGTCTACGACGGGAGCATCTGGTTTGTGGCCAAGCGACTGGCCGATGCGGTGAGGCAGCACATACGACAGCACCACCCGGATGAAGCTGTGCCAGGCGAGAACAAGAATGATCGGCTGTTCGATACCTGGCAGGAGTACGGCTGCATCCAGCCCAACCCGCAAAGCGGACAGGCCATCTGGTATGTGCTGGTGCAGGGTTCGGCCGTGGACGGTTCCGAGTCTGTTGCAGTGGCTCCTGTGCAAGGGGCAGGGGAGAACGATGGGGCCTACAGTCACTCGCTGACCATGCTCAGATTCCCGCTGGACAAGGTGTTCGAGGAAGCAGTGGCATACCCACCCCCGATGCGCGGGCGCATTGAGGTGCAGGTCAAACGTGGAGCAGCTTCGGGCGAGGCGGCCAACGAATCGTCCGCTGAGCCAGCGCCTCGACAGGATTCTGGATCGGGAATCCAGTCGGCTCTGAGTGAGGGTGCAGATGCGCCATCGAACAGCAATGTCGACCAGGCCACCCGGCCACCGACTCCCGGCGCGGGTCATCAGGAGACCTCTGGCGCGGCCAAGCAGGCCAAACCCAAGGCCGAACAACTGCGAGCGCCTGCCTTCAAGCGGCCGGGCAAGCCAGCCGAAGCGACCAAGGCGGCGGGCGGCCCCAAACCTGGCGATCCGGTTCAAGGCACGCCACGGGCAACAAGCGCCCCAACGAACATGCCACCGCGTGGTGAGCAGCGCCCGACCGAGTCACGGCAGGTACCACCAACCTCATCACCTGCGGCGGCTGCTTCGAGTCTGGAGCCTCCGCTGGACAAGTGGCTGGATTTCGAGGACGACGCTGCAGCGTTCAAAGACTTCCCGAAGCTGCCGCATCAACCCCTGGAAACGCAAAAAGCCGCACCGCGAGGGCCGTCGGTCGCGACCGCACCGCCAAAGGCACCTGCATCAGCGGGCAAACGTGCATCCAAACCTGGAGCAGACGCGGCCACATCGCCCGACACTGGCGCAATCCGTACCACAGAGGCGCTTCCAAGCCTGCCTCCGCTGCCAGCAGTTCGACCGCTGCTGGCTCGCTCTGGGCAGCCGCCCGAGGTACTTGCCAGGGCGGCTCCCACACAGTTCCAGACTGCGCCAGTCATTCTCAGTCCATTCCTGCCAGAGCTGCCGCATGAGACCGCCGGCAGGCCCAGCGAACCCACTCCTGCTGCAGTTGGCTTCATCGAATGGCTGCAGCAAGGCCTGTCCAGCCGGGCCTTGAAGTACAACGAGACGGGCGCGCTGGTGCATTTCGTGGCCGAGGGCATGGCGCTGGTCTCACCGCTGGTATTTCGTACCTACGCCGCAGAAACTGTTGCAGCCAGTGATGCCCAGGTCGACGCACAGGCGCTGCAGGTGCAGCGCGAAGTGATCAAGTCGGGATGGCATCTGATGGGGCCCGGCAAGGTCAACATCCTTAAGTACCAGGTCATTGGGCGCGGTGGCGTACCTGTGGGCAAACTCAGCGCCGTGGTGCTCACTCAGCCGGACCGCTGGGTCGTGCCTGTGCCACCGGTCAACCCGGTCCTCAAGCTCGTTTGAACCGCAGGTGCTGGATGGCTGGTAGATCTGACAGGGAGCGTTGAAAAAGTTTGACAGAGTCAGTCATGATGACTACATTGCAACCGTGCATCAGGGGAAACCAACTTGCTTGGGACCTGCGAAGGGCGTCACACATCAGTTGTGGCATCTGATCAAAAGTTGTGCAGACAGCGTGGAAAGTTGAACGGGCTCAGGCCCGTTTTTACGGCCTTCTCAATATTCCACGATGTATATTATGTTAAGTTATTGAACCATCAAATCCCTGATTCAAGGTTCGGCCCAAATGTTGCTCCTGCCCTCGTGAGCAGCCCCATGCATCCGGGGAAACACCAGCTTGGTGCGCCGGCTAATTGGACTGCCCACACCTACAATGTCGCCCACCGGCAGGAGTCCAATCCGGCCAGTTCCATTCAACCCTCTCAAGGACGTTCATGAAGCATCTGTTTCTGACCCTCAGCATGATCGGCGCCGCCACCCTGGTGGGCTGTGGCAAGACCGAAGCCCCCGCGCCGGCCGCTCCGGCGCCAGCGCCCACCGCCGAAGCACCGGCACCCGCTCCCGCCAGCCAGTGGCCAGAACTGCGCGTGGCCATCGACCCCACCTACAAGCCCTTCACCTACAAGACCGACGCGGGCGAGCCCGCTGGTTTCGACGTGGACGTGGCCAAGGCCCTTTGCGACGAACTCAAGAGCAAGTGCGTGTTCGTCGAGCAGGCCTGGGACGGCATGATTCCCGGTCTGCTGGCCAAGAAGTACGACGCCATCATTTCCTCGATGTCGATCACCGAAGAGCGCAAGCAGTCGGTTGATTTCACGGGCAAGTACTACAACACGCCGTCCTGCGTGGTCGTCAAGACCGCACTGAACCTGGGCGCCGAAGCCGCGGGTTTCAAGGGCAAGAAGCTGGGCGTGCTGAAGGCTTCTACCCAGGAAAAGTACGCCATGGGTGAGCTCAAGCCCGCAGGGGCGACCGTCGTGCCTTACGACGCCCAGGATCAGGTCTATCTGGACATCAAGTCCGGCCGTCTGGACGGTACCGTGGCCGACGTGGTCGAAGTCCAGGGTGGCTTCCTGTCCACACCGGACGGCAAGGACTACAGCTGCGCCGGTGGCCGCATTCCGGTCGAGTTCGACGCCAAGTACTTCGGCGCCGGCGCCGGTGTGGCCATCCGCAAGGAAGACACCGCTCTGCGCGACGCGCTGGACGCGGGCATCAAGGCCATTCGCGACAACGGCAAGTGGAAGGAACTGTCCGAGAAGCATGTCCCTGGCGTGGATATCTGGGGTTCCTGATCACTGAGCTGAACCGCGAGCGCCGATGACGACCTATTTCATCCAGATCCTCCAGGGCCTGCTGGTCACACTCGGCGTCTCGCTGGGCGCGCTGGTTGTCGCCGCCGTGCTCGGCCTGGCCGGCGCGGCGGCCAAACTCTCGCCTTACCGCTGGCTCAACTGGGTCGGCGACATCTATTCCACCGTGATCCGGGGTGTCCCGGATCTGGTGTGGATGCTGCTGCTGTACTTCGGCGGGCAGATCCTGATCAACGACATCTTTGAAGCCATGGGCTACCGCAGTGGCCCGCAGATCAACCCCTTTGTGGCAGGGGTGCTGACCATCGGTTTCGTCTACGGCGCCTACATGACGGAAACCTTCCGGGGCGCCATCATGAGCGTGCCCAAGGGACAGTCGGAGGCAGGCTGGGCCTACGGCATGAGCCGGTTCTACACCTTCCGCCGCATGGTGCTGCCGCAGATGGTGCGGTTCGCACTGCCCAGTTTCACGAACAACTGGCTGGTGCTGCTCAAGGCCACCGCCCTCGTCTCGGTGATCGGACTGGCCGACATCACCAACCTCGCCAAGCAGGCCGGCGCGGCCGCTCGCGGCGACATCCCCGGTGCCGCCATCATCTTCATGGCCTTCGCCGGTTTTCTCTACCTCCTGATCTCCACCATCAGCCTGATCCTGCTGCGCAAGGCCGAGGCCCGCTACTCCGTGGGCGTGAAGCGGGGTGAGTTCTGATGGACAAGTTTGCGATCATCTTCCAGCCGCAGAACCTGGCCCTCTACTGGACGGGGTTCCTGGCGACCATGGAGTTGCTGGCCATCAGTCTGCTGGCCGGTGGGCTGCTGACGTTGCCACTGACGCTGATGCGGGTCTCGCGCAACCGCTGGGTCTCCACGCCGGTCTGGCTGTTCACCTATGTGGTGCGCGGCACACCGCTGCTGATCCAGGTCTATTTCATCTATTACGGCATCGCCCAGCTGGAGTGGGTGCAGGCGATGTGGGACACGGTCTGGCCCTGGACGATGTTCAAGGACCCGTTTTTCTGCGCTGTGGCGGCGTTTTCGCTCAACACCTGCGCCTACACGGTCGAGATGCTGGCGGGCGCCATCAAGGAAACGCCCGCTGGTGAAATCGAGGCCGCACAGGCCGCCGGCTACAGCAAATGGAACATGATGTTCCGTCTGGTGCTGCCCAGTGCGCTGCGCCGCACCCTTCCCGGCTACTCGAACGAAGTCGTGATGATGCTGCACGCCACCTCGCTGGCCAGCGTGGTACCGGCGCTGTACGACCTGACCAACGCCGCCTACGCGATCTACAAGACCTACTACTTGGCCTTCCAGCCGTTCATCGTGGTCGCGGTGCTGTATTTCATACTGACCTTCGCCCTGGTCTACGTGTTCCGGCTGCTGGAAAAGCGCTTCCTGGCCTATCTGCGCCCACGCACTCACTGATCCCGTTTTCTCTTCCTCCGGATGCGACAGCTCCAACACCCCCTGCTCTCTCCGTCGCTTGGCACCCAACGCCAGGTCACCAGCCTGCACTTTGGTCAGGCCACCAATGGCCGTAAGGCCTACATCCAGTCCAGCCTGCACGCCGACGAGCTGCCCGGCATGCTCACCGCGCACAAGCTGCGGGGCCTTCTGGCCGCGGCCGAGGCGGCCGGCGAGATCCCCGGCGAGGTCGTGCTGGTGCCGGTGTGCAACCCGATCGGGCTGGACCAGAGCCTGATGCACCACCAGGTCGGCCGCTTCGAGCTGCTGACCATGGAGAACTTCAACCGGAACTACCCGGACTTCTTCAACCTGGTGAAAGACCGGATCGCGCCGAAGCTCACGCAGGATGCGGAGACAAACAAAGGCATCGTGCGGGCCGCCATGCACGAGGTGCTGCAGGAACAGCCGGTGACCACCGAGCTGGAGAGCCTTCGCCGGGTGCTGATGGGCCTTGCCTGCGACGCCGACGTGGTGCTGGACCTGCACTGCGACTTCGAGGCCATTCTTCATATGTACGTCGAGCAGCCCATGCTCGACCTGATGGCGCCGCTGGCTCGACTGCTTGGCGCCCAAGCGCTGCTGTGGGCGCGGGGCTCGGGTCCTTCGATCTCGTTCGACGAGGCGCTGTCCGGCCCATGGTGGCGTTTGCGCGATCACTTCGCCGACCAGGCGCCGATCCCCCTGGGCTGCGCCAGCACCACCGTCGAGCTGCGCAGCCAGACGGATGTGTCGGACGCCCTGGCCAGCCAGGATGCCCAGGCCATCGTCGGTTACCTGCGCCATGTCGGCGTGATGGCTGGCCCCACCCCTGCCCTGCCCGATCCGCGGTGCGAGCCGACACCGCTGGCCGGCACGGAAGCCTCCCACGCCCCGCATCCGGGCGTGATCGACTTCGTGGCCCAGGTGGGTGAGCGTGTGGCCGCCGGGCAGTTGCTCGCGCGGGTGATCGATCCGCTGACACCGCGCGAAACCGACATCCGCAGCAGCATCGATGGCATCGTCTACGCCCGCCACAGCCTGCGCTGGGCCACGGCGGGCATGGAGCTTTGCCGTGTCGCCGGCCGAACACCGATCCGCTCCGGCAACCTGCTGAGCCCCTGACAGACCCACGCACCATGACCACCAAACTCGAAGCGATCGACATCCGCAAGAGCTACGGCTCGCACGAGGTGCTCAAGGGCATTTCCCTGACGGCCAAGGCCGGCGACGTGATCAGCATCATCGGCTCGTCCGGTTCCGGCAAATCCACCTTCCTGCGCTGCATGAACCTGCTGGAACGGCCGCAGCAGGGCCGCATCGTCGTGGCCGGCGAAGAGCTCAAGCTGGTCACCGCCAAGGACGGCATGCTCAAGGCGGCCGACGAAAAACAGCTGCAGCGCCTGCGTGCCAAGCTGGCCATGGTGTTCCAGCACTTCAATCTCTGGTCGCACCTGACGGTGCTGGAAAACGTGATCGAGGCGCCCATGCACGTGCTCGGCAAGGGCAAGGACGAGGCCATTGCCACCGCCCGCAAGTACCTGGAGAAGGTCGGCCTGCGCGACGTCGAGGGCAAGTACCCAGCCCACATGTCGGGCGGCCAGCAGCAGCGCGTGGCGATCGCCCGTGCGCTGGCGATGGAGCCCGAGGTGATGCTGTTCGACGAGCCGACCAGCGCGCTCGACCCCGAACTCGTCACCGAGGTGCTGCGCGTGATGCGCACCCTGGCCGAAGAAGGCCGCACCATGGTGGTGGTGACCCACGAGATGGGTTTTGCGCGCGAGGTCAGCAACCATGTGCTGTTCCTGCACCAGGGCCGCATCGAGGAACAGGGCAATCCGCGCGAAGTGCTGGTCAACCCCAAGTCCGAGCGGCTGTCCCAGTTCCTCTCGGGCAAGCTCAAGTAAGTCGGCGGCGAAGGTTCGCCAATCGGCCGAACAGCGGGGTTTCCGTCCCGCTGTTGGCGGGTTTCTGTGGGGTCCGGATGGGAGAGCATTGCTCCATCCCGGAACCACCCGCCAGAAAGGAACCTCTCCATGAGCACCGTCGACACCAGCAACTCCAGCGCCTGGTCCCAGACCCTGTCGTCCCTGAGTGGCGCCATGTCCAGCTACCTGCAGGACAAGATGCACAAGAAGATGGACGCCGACGGCGATGGTGGCGTCAGCCAGAGCGAGTTCCAGGCGGCGCTTGAAAAGGTCGCTGGCAAGCTGGGCGTCGAAGTCGGCCAGGGCGCCTCGGAGCTGTATGCCTCGCTCGATGCCAACAAGGATGGCGCGCTGAATGGCGCCGAGGTGGGCACCCTGCTGCAGAACCTGTTTTCGTCCGCCTCAAACACCCAGGCGTTTGTCCAGCAGCGCGGCGATGAGGCCCGGTTCGCCGAGCTCGATGCCGACAACGATGGCCAGATCTCGATGGCCGAGTTCGGCATCACACCCGCCATCGAAACCACGGTGGTGCAGACCACGACCGTGATCACGACCACACAGGAAGTGATGTCCGGGGGGGCCGGCTCGCTCGTTGGCGCCACCAACCCCACGGCACCGGCGACCAAGGCTCCCGTGCATGCGGTCACCACGCCGGAAGAAGGCCCGGAGTTCGCCAAAACCGAAGAGGCGACTGCCGAGACCGAGGACGCTTCCTTGCAGGCCCTCATGCAGACCGTCGACACCGATGGCAGCGGCGACATTTCGGGCGCCGAGCTGAATGCCTACGTGGCCAAGCTGAGCGCCCAGGCCGAAGCCGCCAGCAAGCGCTACAACGACACCACCCTCGCCTCGCTGAGCGGCGGCAGCCTCCACGAATCCGCCTGACGCCTGGCGGCGATCAGGGCTTGAGCTCCAGGCGGCTGCGCCACTGCGTGGGCGCCATCTGCAGCGGCCGGTATTCCACGGCAGCCCAGGCGTCGCTCATGTCGCGGTAACGGCTGGAAAGCGCGTTGCCGCTCTGCCCCGTCTGGTAGATGAACAGCGAGTTCTCCGGCTCCGCCAGGTCGTAGATGGCGCGCAGGCTGGCGGCATGCCGGTTGGCAAACGGCGCATCGGCCTTGTCCAGGTGGTACTGGCCGACGTTCACGGTGAATGGGTCACCGCCCGTTTCCTTTCGCACCTCGAACATGGGTGCCAGCGCACCGACGTTGCTGAACGGACGGTGCACGGAAATCGCCGGGTGGGCCGTGCCCCAGCGCCAGCGCGACACATCCCTTCCCTGCTGCGCACTGATGCGGTCCAGTGCCCGGTCCAGCGCCGCCGTGCTGGCCGCAGCGCAGCCCTGCGGGCCACACCAGTTGTGGTCGTCGCGCTCCAGAATCCCCTCGACCGCGTTGCGGAACAGGCGCTTGCCATAGAGCTTTTCGAACCGCTCCACGCCCAGGCGCTGGCCCACCACACCGCGCGTGAACTCGTCGATCCAGACGCTGTAGACCAGCGGCGCAGCCGCATCGGCAGACATGCCGCCGGTGAAGTCCTTGAGCGAAGCCAGTGCCGCAGCGGCGAGCGGGTGGCTGGACGCGGTCTTCCTCAGGTGGGGCAGCAGGCGCAGCGTCGCCTCCGAATGCAGATCGCCGTGCATGGCGCGGAAGCTGGCCGCGTCGTGCTTCTCCGTCTGAGCCAGCAGGACCTCGATGCGTTCCTGGCGGTACGGCGCCGCCCAGTCCTGGGTCAGGAAATGCGGGTAGTCGGCCTCATGGATGCGCTGATTGGCGGTGGCAATCCAGCCCTTGGCGCCGTCGTCCTGCGGGGTGTCTTCGTAAGGCAGGTAGCCCGTCCAGTCGTAGCGGGCGTCCCAGCCCGGCGAGGGAGCCACACCGCGGATGCGGTTGTCCGGCGACCGCAGGGGCACCTTGCCCACCGCCTTGAACAGGATGCGGCCACTGCGGTCGGCCATCACCGCGTTCTGCATCGGTGCGTGAAAGTGGCGGTACGCCTCCAGCAAATCATCAACCGAGCGCGCGCGGTTGGAGGCCAGGGTGGCCTCCACATTGCGGTTGTCCGCCTCCAGCGCGGTCCAGCGCAGCGACAGCGCGAAGCGCCCGGTGTCGATGAGGTCACGCGCACGACCCGGTGCATCGCTGAGCACGGGGCCGTGTCGGCTGCTGCGCACCGTGTGCACCACGTCGGGCTCGCCCTTGACGCGGATGGTTTCGACGCGCTCGTCAAAGCGCGCCCAGGCTTCCTGCCCCGCGGGTGCCGGGAGGCGATAGCGGGTCGGGTCGCTGGGGTCCAGCTGCTCCAGGTACAGGTCTTGCACATCGGGGCCGGTGTTGGTGAAGCCCCAGGCCACGTCGGGTGTGCGCCCGAGCACCACGAACGGTGTGCCCGGCAGGGTCGCCCCGATCACATCCATGCCCTTGAGTCCGGGCACGTCGGGCGCCTGCAGGCGGGCGAAGTACCAGATTGCCGGCGCGCTCAGGCCCAGGTGCGGGTCGTTGGCCAGCAGCGGCTTGCCGCTGGCGCTGCGCGCGCCCGACACCACCCAGTTGTTCGAGCCCTTGCCCTCCACTTCTCCAAGGGAGCGGGTCCACTCGATCACCCCCTGTGCCAGGGCATCCACACCAGGACTGCTCTCGGTGGCGCGCGACTGTCTGCCTTCAGCAGCCGGAAACACGCGCATGACACGGTACAGCTCCGCCAGATCGGCCGACGCTGCGGGTGCTTCGCCCGGATAGGGCGGAAACAGCTGCCACAGGGACGGGGTGTCCAGCACCTGCAGCGCGGACAGCCGGGCCAGCTCGTTGCCCCAGTTGCCGCCCAGGTCCAGCGCCATCATCAGGGCCCAGCCAGCGCTGTCCTCGGGCTCCCAGTAGCGGCCGGCGGCCGCTTCGTCCCGTGGGTCGATGCGCAGGATCTGGAACTCGGGCGACAGCGCTTGCTGGCGGCCAGCAAAGAACGCGTTCACGCCGTCGCTGTAGGCCTTCAGCGCTGCACGCCCCTCTTCGCTCATACCAGCAAGTTGCGCCTGGGCCGCCTGCCGGATGCCCAGCGTGCGCATGAGCAGGTCGGTCTCCAGCGTGGAGCGGCCAAACACCTCGGACAGCCGTCCTCGCATCAGGCGGCGGTTGAACTCCAGCTGCCATCCGCGTTCCTGCGCGTGCACATAACCCATCGCCATCCAGGCGTCCCGCGGGTCGGTGGCCAGAATGTGCGCCACATCGCTGCCGTCGCGTTGCACCTGCACGGCACCGCGCAACCCAGGCAGGCTCAGATCCCCATCCGTCTGGGGCTGGCTGCGCCAGGCATAGATCGACAACGCCACTGCTCCGAGCAGGATCAGCAGCAGCAACAGAAAGAAAAAACGGGTCAACCAGCGCATCAGCACCTCCAAGGCTGGAGCGATGGTAGCGGCGTCGTGCCGCTCGTGCATCGGACGTGCGACTGGCTCAGACGCGCGTGCGACCGTGCCCGAGCACCATCTGGCCATCCACCAGGCGGAAACTCACCGTGGGTGCGCTGATGTCCGTGAAGGGTGCACCCATCGAGAACTCGCCATCGCTGTGCAGCAGGCACTCCTGCCGCCTCAATGCAATGGCATTGTCCGTGCCGGCAAAACGAACCCAGGTGCCGTAGCTGCTGGTGTCTTCAAGAAGGTAGTTGCCCGAGCGGATGTCGATGGAAGCATGCATCCGGGAGACCCGCGGATCGTTCACCACAAAATCGGCCTCGGGCACCCGGCCGATCTTCAACGGTAAGTCCGTGAGATTGAAAGACTGGCTGGTGTCCAGCCAGCCCAGCTCGATGCCCCCGAACACCGATTCGGTGCTTTTTCTCAGGGCGTGCAGGTCGGCTGGAAGCGTCAGGAACTCTGACAGCATCTCGGTCTGCCACTCGATGCGGAAGACCTCTGTTGGCTCCACGCGCCCCTTGATCCGGATCGGCCCGAGGCTGCGGCTGCGCACGTTATGCCCCCTGCCCAGCTTGCGAATCACCAGGTCGTTGACCAGGATCTGCTCCGGCCCTGCCAGATCGCTCAGACGCGACGCCACGTTGACCGCATCGCCGAAGCAATCGCCGTCGACCTGCACCACCTGCCCGCGCGCCATGCCGATCTGCATCATCAGCTTGAGCCGGTTGGGCCACTGGGCCACCCGTTGAGAGTGCTCCTGCTGAATGGTGCTCATGCACTCGACAGCAAGCCGGTTGTTGGTGAACGAGAGCAGAACGCCGTCGCCCAGCATCTTGACGACCTTGCCGTTGTGTTCCAGACCCATGGCCCCGATCCACTGGGTCAGCTTGGTCACCGCCTTGGCGGCGCGGTCGTTGCCCAGTGTTTCAAACACGGAGACGCTGCCGGTCAGGTCCACGAAGGCAATCGTCAGTTCGGCCATGAAAAATAGTAGAAATCGGCCTGGGCGAGGCCGGGTGCTGGTGGTGTCAACCGAAGCAAGGACAAGCTGGTGGATGGTAACAAGGTGTGTGGTTTATCACACATCCAGTCATTTGAGCACCAGAAATGACGTGACCCAGGACCGCTGTTGGACGTTTCCACATGGCTGAGCCCAAAGGACCTAAACGAACCGGCCGTCATTGAACACTTTCCGGGGCAATTACTGGCATCGTCACCAGACCTGTACACGCAATATCTTAAACAGTCTTTCTAACCGCTTGATTTGGCTGTTGTTTTCTTGACTTCCCTCAAGCTCAAGGCCTTGCCCGAGGGGCTCCCCGGACGTATCCTGCCCCCATAACTTCATATCGTTGGGATCGCAAATGCGCTGGATCAAACCCACCATTCGCCACAGCATCTCCGCCTTGCTGGGTACCGAGGTGCGCAAGCATGCACCGGAGTCGCTGGAGCCGGTCCGTCAGGCCATGCTGTCCGTTCTGGGTGAAGCAGGGGCTCAGGCCAATCCCAGGCTCAAACACCGCCTCATGTATGTGCACGATGTGCAAGCGCTCTGGTATGCCCGAGCCGAGATGGTGGCCGTACTCAGCCGTCTTCATGGCGAGGCACGGGCGGTCGATCTGGTCCGCAGCGTGACCCCGGTGTTCAATGGCCTCCTGCCCAAAGGCCTCCTGGAATCAACCCGCTCGGCACGCTGAGGCGTTTGCGAGCACCAAGCTCATCCCCAGAACATCAGCGCCTCGCGCCCCTGCACCATCACCTCCACGTCCCGGCCCACCGGCAACAACACCTTGGTGGGAACGTGCCCGAACGGCAGGCCCGTCAGCACAGGCGTCCGGGTCTGACTCCGAAGCCAGTCGACCACCGTCTGCAGCTTGAACCCGCGGTCGTGTGGAACCGTCTTGAAGCGGTTGAAACTGCCCAGCACGATCAGCTTCTGACGTCCCAGGATGCCCGCATGCAACAGTTGCGTCAGCTGTCGTTCGATGCGGTAGGGATGCTCGTTGACATCCTCCAAAAACAGCACGCCACCCTTCACATCGGGCAACCAGGGCGTGCCGACCAATGAACACAGCACCGACAGGTTGCCGCCCCACAGCTGGGCCTTGTGCAGGTGCAGCGACGGGGCTTCTTCCCTGTCGGTCGTGGGCAGACAGGGCAGGTCCTTTTTGGGCAGCACCCAGCCTGCGCCCTCGCCATGTCCATCGAGCAGGTCGTCAAAGCAGGCTTCCATGATGTCGTCAGGCTCTTCGGCGCCAAAGTCCTCCCCCAGTGCCGGGCCCGCCCAGGTCACGGCGCCCGTCTTGGCCAGCAGCGCGCATTGCAGCGCGGTGAAGTCGCTCAGGCCCACGAACTGCGTGCCCTTGCCGATGGCTTTCGCGAGCTGCTTGTAGGGCAATTCGGGCAGAAGGCGCGTGAGGCCATATCCGCCGCGTGAAATCAGCGCCACGTCGGCACCGCTGGCCGCTGCACGGCCGATGGCCGCGATGCGGGTGGCGTCGTCGCCCGCAAACCGCATGTGGCTGCTGAGCGCAGCCTCGTCGATCTCGACCTCGTGGCCGAGTTGCTGCAGCCGTTTCACCCCGCGCCGGAAGGCGGCCTTGTCGCGCACGGCGCTGGAAGGAGAGTAGATGTAGATGTGGCTCATGGCTCGTTGAAAGAAACGGGATAGTTGGAAAAGTGTTGACAGGCCGCGCGTGCAATCTGCTCGCCCCGCTCGGGAACGAAGTGCCCTGCGTCGGAAATCAGCCAAGGTGGCGGGCAGCCCCGGATGTTACGTGCCAGGGCTTGCATGACAGGTTCTCCCAGCACCGGGTCGCGTGCTCCGACCACCATCAGCGTCCGGCCCTGCCAGCGCTCGCGCCAGAACAGCAGGGCCTCGCGGGATATCGCAGCGCCTTCGTCTTCGGCGTGCTCCGGCACCAGATTCGGAAAGGCGCGCAGTGCGGCGCGATGGCCCGCGTCGGGAAACGGCGCGTTGTACGCCTCGCATTCGGCGGCATCCAGGTGCGGGTTGCCGCGCGCGAGCAGGCGGCCGACGTCGTACAGCGGCTTCTCTGCGCACATCTTGCGCCACGCCAAGAACCCCGGAGACAGTGTCTCGCCGCCAGTGGCCAGCAGGGTGTTCATGACGAGCAGGCCGGCGTAGCGCCCCGGTGAGGCCATCGGCAAGGTCAACCCGAGCAGCCCACCCCAGTCCTGCACCACCAGCACCACGTTGCCCAGGTCCAGCCGATCAACGAACTCGAGCAGCACGTTGCGGTGCCAGTTGAAACGGTGGAACGCGTCCTTCTTGGGTTTATCGCTCTTGCCAAAGCCGATCAGGTCGGGCGCCACCACACGATCTCCCGCCTCGGTGAAGACGGGAATCATTTTGCGGTAGAGATAGCTCCACGCCGGGTTGCCGTGCAGGCACAGCCAGGTGCGCGGCGCGTCCGACGGCCCTTCGTCCAGGTAGTGCAGGCGAAGGCCGCCCAGCGACGGGAGATCGCTCAGGTAGTGCGGCGACCAGGGGTATCCCGGCAAACCGTCGAAACGGCGTTCGGGCGTGCGCAGCGCGTCGTCTCGCAGAGGCTGGCCCTCGCGACGCTGCTGGTCACGGCGGGACCTGAAGAAATCGCTGAGCATGCTGCCGCACTCGTCGGCCCGCACACCGCCCAAGACCTGGGTGTGGTGGTTCAGCTGAGCCTGACCGAACAGGTCCACCACCGAGCCGGCTGCACCGGTCTTCGGATCATGTGCACCGAAGACCACCCGCCGCAGGCGCGAATGCAGCAGCGCGCCGCTGCACATGGCGCATGGCTCCAGCGTCACGAACAACTCGCAGTCGTCGAGGCGGTAGTTGCCCAGGGTCTGCGCTGCCGCGCGAAGGGCGACGATTTCTGCATGGGCTGTCGGGTCGTGCGCAGCGATGGGCGCGTTGCGCCCGACGCCCACCACCCTGCCCTGGTGCACGATCACCGCACCGACCGGCACCTCGCCCGCGGCGCGAGCGGCCTGGGCTTCTTTCAGGGCCAGGCCCATGTACTCGGCGTCGTTCATGCCGTCATTGTCCCGCACCCTTTGGGTGCCATCGTCAATCGAACAGCGACGGCTGCCGGTCCTGCAGGGGCCAGCTTGCCAGCACCTCATGGAGCCCCTGCCCATAGAGACTGTCGACAAGCCGCACTTCGGTCACGTCCCAGGCCAGAGGGGTGATTCGCCGGGAACCGACCGGCGCCCGCCCGTAGTCCAGCGTGATGTGTGGATAAAAGCTGGGCCGTATCCAAGCCTCGGGCCATCCGAGCGAGCGCAAGGCCGTGACCAGTTGCCGTCGCAGAAGGAACAAGGGCCGAACGCCGACACCGTGACCTGCCAGCTCGACAGTGCCGACCTCACGCTGAGGGCCGCGCGACTGCACGGTGTCAAAACAGACGCGGAATGGCGCCGCGTCCAGCTGCGGGCCCACACGCAAGACAAGCGCCAGGATTTCGGGAGGAATGCGGTCTTCGTACGACCCCAGAGGCACCAGTGTGGTGTGCAGCCGCTCAGCGGCCATGGGCTTGGAAGGTCCGTGGTACGAGCGGTTCAACAACTGGTACAACCGGTCAATGTCCTGTGCGACGGCCCAAGGCAGGTGCAGCATGTAGTAAAGATCATGGCGGATACCCATGCAACACCTCCTTGGGCTGCGATTGCGGGGGTACCATTCTGCACAACTACTGTTCATTTGTACAGTAGCTGTATCGACATCACTCCCACTCGATGGTTGCTGGCGGCTTGCTGCTCACGTCATAGGTCACGCGGTTGATGCCACGCACCTCGTTGATGATGCGGCTGCTGACCTTCTTGAGCAGCGCGTACGGCAGTTCGGCCCAGTCGGCGGTCATGAAATCGCTGGTCTGCACCGCGCGCAGCGCCACCACGTAGTCGTAGGTGCGGCCGTCGCCCATCACGCCCACGCTCTTGACGGGCAGGAACACGGTGAAGGCCTGGCTGGTCAGCTCGTACCAGCTCTTGCCACTGTGGTGGTCGATGGTCGAGCGCAGCTCTTCGATGAAGATGGCGTCGGCCCGGCGCAGCAGGTCGGCGTATTCCTTCTTCACCTCGCCCAGGATGCGCACGCCCAGGCCCGGGCCCGGGAAGGGATGGCGGTAGACCATGTCGTGCGGCAGGCCCAGGGCCACGCCGAGTTCGCGCACCTCGTCCTTGAACAGGTCGCGCAGCGGCTCCAGCAGCTTCAGGCCCAGTTGTTCGGGCAGGCCCCCCACGTTGTGGTGGCTCTTGATGGTCACGGCCTTCTTGCTCTTGGCGCCGCCGGACTCGATCACGTCCGGGTAAATCGTGCCCTGCGCCAGCCACTTCGCGCCCTTGGCGCCGTCGCCCTTGAGCTTGGCCGCTTCGGCCTTGAACACGTCGACGAACAGGCCGCCAATGATCTTGCGTTTCTTCTCGGGATCGGTCACGCCGGCCAACTGGCCGAGGAACAGCTCGCTGGCGTCCACGCGGATCACCTTCGCGTGCAGCTTGCCGGCGAACATGTCCATCACCATGTCGCCCTCGTGCAGGCGCAGCAGGCCGTGGTCCACGAACACACAGGTCAGCTGGTCGCCGATGGCGCGGTGGATCAGCGCTGCGGCCACGGAAGAGTCCACGCCGCCGGACAGGCCCAGGATGACTTCCTCGTCACCCACCTGCTCGCGGATCTTCTGCACCGCTTCGTCGATGTGGTCACGCATGATCCAGTCGGGTCGCGTGCCGCAGATCTCCAGCACGAAGCGCTCCAGCAACGCCCTGCCCTGCACCGTGTGCGTGACCTCGGGGTGGAACTGCACCGCGTAGTAGCCCCGCGATTCGTCGGCCATGCCGGCGATGGGGCAGGCATCCGTCGATGCCATCAGCTTGAAGCCCGGCGGCATCTCGGTGACCTTGTCGCCGTGGCTCATCCAGACCTTGAGCATGCCGTGGCCTTCGGGCGTGGTGAAGTCCTCGATGCCTTTGAGCAGGGCCGTATGGCCACGGGCGCGGACCTCGGCGTAACCGAACTCGCGCGTCTTGCCCGCCTCGACCTTGCCGCCCAGCTGCTGGGCCATGGTCTGCATGCCGTAGCAGATGCCCAGCACCGGCACTCCCAGCTCGAACACCGCATCGGGGGCCTTGTCGTCCACCTCATAGACGCTGGCGTGGCTGCCCGAGAGGATCACGCCCTTGAGCTGGCCATCGGCGGCGAACTCGCGCACCCACTCGCTGCTGACGTCGCAGGGGTGAACTTCGCAGTACACGTGCGCTTCGCGCACGCGGCGTGCGATGAGCTGGGTGACCTGGGAACCGAAATCGAGAATGAGGATTTTCTGGTGCTGCATGGCGTTCGGGGATGTCTGCAGGGAAAAGAAAAAGGCCGTCGCGGTGGACGGCCTGAGGAGCGGAACCGGTCAGTCCGCGCGGTAGTTCGGGGCTTCCTTGGTAATTTGCACGTCGTGCACGTGGCTTTCGCGGATGCCGGCCGAAGTGATCTCGACAAACTCCGCCTTGGCGCGCATGTGTTCGATGGTCGGACAGCCGCAATAGCCCATGGAGGCGCGGATACCGCCGGCCATCTGGAAAATGATCGACACCACCGAGCCCTTGTAGGGCACGCGCCCTTCGATGCCTTCGGGCACCAGCTTGTCCGCGTTGGGATTGCCCGTGCTGCTTTCCTGGAAGTAGCGGTCGGCGCTGCCCTGCTGCATGGCACCGATGGAGCCCATGCCGCGGTAGCTCTTGTAGCTGCGGCCCTGGAAAAGCACGATCTCGCCAGGGGCCTCTTCGGTACCGGCGAACATGCCGCCCATCATCACGGTGTTGGCGCCGGCCGCGATGGCCTTGGCGATGTCACCGCTGTAGCGGATGCCGCCGTCGGCGATCATGGGAACGCCGGTGGTCTGCAGTGCGGTGGCCACGTTGTCGATGGCCATGATCTGCGGCACGCCCACGCCCGCCACGATGCGGGTGGTGCAGATGGAGCCGGGGCCGATACCGACCTTGACGCCATCGGCGCCCGCTTCCACCAAGGCCAGGGCGGCGCTGCCGGTGGCGATGTTGCCGCCGATCACGTCCACCTGCGGGTAGTTCTGCTTGACCCAGCGCACGCGATCGATCACGCCCTTGCTGTGGCCGTGGGCCGTGTCCACGACGATGGCGTCCACGCCTGCTTTCACCAGTGCTTCAACACGCTCTTCAGTGCCCTCGCCCACGCCCACCGCCGCACCCACGCGCAGGCGGCCGGCGGCGTCACGCGCCGCGTTCGGGAAGTTCAGCTGTTTGGTGATGTCCTTGACGGTGATCAGGCCCTTGAGTTCAAAGGCGTCGTTCACCAGCAGCAGGCGCTCGAGCTTGTGCTTGTTCAGCAACGCCTTGGCCTGTTCAGGCGTGGTGCCTTCCGGAACGGTGATCAGGCGCTCTCGCGGCGTCATGATCTCGCTGACCGGCAGGTCGTAGCGGCTTTCAAAGCGCAGATCGCGGCCGGTGACGATACCAACCACCTTGCCTGCATCCACCACCGGGAAGCCAGACACCCCCAGGTCGTCGGACAGCTTGATGACTTGGCGCACGGTGGTCGAGGGGCTGATGACCACTGGGTCACGCAGCACGCCGGACTCGTAGCGCTTGACCTTGGCCACGTGGGCGGCCTGCTCCTGCGCCGAGAGGTTCTTGTGGACGATGCCGATGCCGCCTTCCTGGGCAATGGCGATGGCCAGCCGGGCCTCCGTCACGGTGTCCATGGCCGCAGAAACCAGGGGCAGGTTCAGGCGGATGTTGCGGGTGAACTGGGTGGCGAGAGAGGTGTCCTTGGGCAGGACCTGGGAGTACGCGGGGACGAGCAGAACGTCGTCGAAAGTGAGCGCTTTGCCGAGGAGGCGCATGAGGTAAAGCTCCAAAAACACGATTGTACCCGGCGTCCAACCGGGGGAGCAGCTGCCTCGCGAACGCCACCACATCGGGCCCCAAGCTCCGTCAAGCCGGCAAAAGTGCTACTTCGTCACCTGGCATTGGGCGTGTAGTGTGCGGCCGGAAGGCCCCGGGTTAAACTGGTTCGCATGCCTAGCCGTCACACACACACCTCTTTCTGGCGAGTTCTCGCATTCGCAGCCTCAGCCGCCCTGTTCAGTGGATCGACCTGGGCTCAGTGGGTCTGGGTGGACTCTTCCGGCAACAAGGTTTTCAGCGACACGGCACCGCCGCCTGGTACGCCCGAGAAGAGCATTCTTCGCACACCTGGAGCCGTGCGCCAGACCGGGCCTGCAATTCCAGCGCCGACCGGAACAGACCCCGCCGCAGCTGGCCAGCCCGCTGCGCAGTCAGCCGAGGTGCCGAAGGTGACTGGCCGCGACGAACAGCTGGAGGCAAAGAAGAAGCAGGCGGAAAAACAGGCCCAGGAGGCGGCACAGGCCAAAAAGAAGGCCGAGGATGACCGCATTGCTGCAGCCCGTGCCGGCAACTGCGAGCGTGCCAAGCGCGCCAAGGCCACGCTGGATTCAGGCGTGCGCATTGCCACCACCAATGCCAAGGGCGAGCGCGAAATCATGGACGACAAGGCGCGTGCGGCCGAACTGCAGCGCATCGATGGCGTCATCCGTTCGGATTGTGGCCCTGCGTCGGCATCGGCACAGAACGTCAACTGAGGCCCTTGGCTGGCACCTGATCAGTAGCCGGCCTTGGAGTTGGGCCGCCGCTGGGCGAACAGCCCGGCGTTGCGTGAACCCTGACCGACGAAGCGCTCTCTGCGGGCCACCTTGGGATCGACCCTCGGGTCCCGGTACAGCTCGACGCGATCACCATCCCTGAGCACGCTTTCTGGTAAAGCCTTGTGGCCCCAGACCCCGCACGTCCACCTGTGCTCCTGCGGGCCGTCGATGTTCATCGACCAGCCGGCCATGGCCAGGGCCTCAGCGACAGAGGCACCATCCGGAAGCTGCAGATGCAGCTCTTCCACCTTTCGGGGTTGAGGTGAACGAACCAGCACCACGGAAATCATGCGCCGTACACCTGGTCAGCGCGTTTGACAAATGCGTCCACGAGGCTGCCCGCGATCCGGTCAAACACAGGTCCCACCAAGGTGGCAAGGGCCTGGCTTGAAAAGCCATAGGTCAGCGTGAACTCGACCTTGCAGGCCCGCTGGCTGCCATCGCCCAGCGGCGTGAAGTTCCAGATCCCTTCCAGATGGGAGAAAGGACCATCCACCAGTTCCATCAGCACCTGCCGGTCATCGAGGTGCTGATTGCGGGTGGTGAAGCTCTGCTTCAGACCGCTGAAGGCGATGCCGACGCGGGCCAACATGCCGTGTTCATCGCGCTCCATCACCTCGCTGTGATCGCACCATGGAAGGAACTGCGGGTAGTGCTGAACATCGGTGACCAGCGCAAACATTTCATGGGCGCTGTGCCAGAGCAGGACGGACTTCTGAATCGTTTTCATACAATCGGCGCCCATTGTATGGGTCGCCTGCGGCCCCATTTACCGCCCCATGTCCACCAAACCCAGCAAATCCGCCGCCAAGACCACCGACAGCCGCATCGCGGACAACAAGAAGGCCTTGTTCAACTACGCCATCGAGGAGCGCTTCGAGGCAGGAATGGTGCTGCAGGGTTGGGAGGTGAAAGCGCTGCGCGAGGGCAAGGTGCAACTCACCGACGGCTACGTGGTGATCCGGGAAGGCGAACTGTTCCTGATCGGCTGCCAGATCAACCCTCTGCGGACGGCGTCGACCCACGTCAGCCCGGACTCGGTGCGAACCAAGAAGCTGCTGCTGCACAAGGACCAGATCCGGCGACTGATCGGCAAGGTCGAGCAGAAGGGCCACACCCTGGTGCCGCTGAACCTGCACTGGAAGAGCGGCAAGGTGAAATGCGAGATCGCTCTGGCCAAAGGCAAGGCCGAGCACGACAAGCGCGACACCATCAAGGACCGCGAAGGCAAGCGGGAGGTCGAGCGGGCCATGAAACAGCGCCAGCGCTGAGCATCATCGAAGAAGGCCCCGGCGCGTGGCCTGATCGTTGCCGGGCGACGGTGCTCACCAACCCCAGAGCAGGCGCCTGGACACCCAGCCAGGCTGACCCTCGGCCCGTTCGACCTGAACCCAGTCGCGCCGTTTGCTGCGGGTCCGCAGCACTTCACCGTATTCCGCCTGGCCAATGATCGGGTGCCCCGTCCCCGGACCTTTCCGGATGTTGACGATCCGGGACTTGACCACGTGATGAGGCGTTCGCCCGGTCAGGGCTCGTGCAACCCAACCTTTGTCGTTCTCGAAGTCCTGAACCTCAAGCCAGCGCCCCTGGCGCCGCAGTACCTTGAGGGGGTAGCCCTTGTTGAGCACCCACAACACCTCGTGGCCCGTCCCTGGGCCCGAGCGCATGTTCACTTCCGCTCCATCGATGCTCACCAGCCGCTGCGCGTGGGCAACAGGACCGGGCAGAAGCCAGGCACCGACCACGATGGTCGCGGTGATGAATGCCCGGCCCGCCAGCGTCTGAATCATGCGAACTCTCCTTGTGTCAGGTATTGGGATAGGACAAGTCGGATCGTGGCGGCACCATGGCAGCAATGATGTCGCCCATCGAAAGGGTGCCCAGGTGGTGCCCTTTGCTGTTGACGACATTGGCAACCTCCCGCCCCTCAGCACTGAGCACACGGGCGACCTCCTCGATCACAGTACTGATGTCCACCGTCGGTCCTTCGACCGGTGTGTCGGGTCGCATCAAGGTCCTGCTGCGAATCACGCGGCCGCGGTTGACGTCCTTGACGAAGTTGGCGATGTAGTCGTCTGCCGGGTGCAGCACGATCTGCTGGCCTGTGCCCTGCTGCACCACCTCGCCGTCGCGCAGGATGGCGATGCGATCCCCCAGGCGCAGAGCTTCGTCAAGGTCGTGTGTGATGAACACGATGGTTTTGCTGATCTCCTGCTGGATGTCCAGAAGCACACCCTGCATGTCGCTGCGGATCAGCGGGTCCAGCGCCGAGAAAGCCTCATCCATCAGCAGGATGGGCGCATCGTTGGTGAGTGCCCTTGCAAGTCCCACGCGCTGCTGCATACCGCCCGAGAGCTGGTTCGGATAGCTGTCCTCGTAACCCTTGAGGCCGACACGCTCGATCCAGCGCTGCGCCCGTTCACGCCTGACCTTGCGCGCCACGCCCTGCACCTGCAGGCCGTACTCGGTGTTTTCCCGCGCCGTCAGGTGCGGAAACAGCGCAAACTTCTGGAACACCATGGCGGTCTGCTCACGGCGGAACTGGCGCAGTCGCGCCGGGTTCATCTTGACCACATCCACGCTTTGATCGTTCACCTGCACCAGCACCTCGCCGGAGGTCGGTTCGATCAGGCGGTTGATGTGGCGTATCAGCGTGGACTTGCCCGAGCCGGACAGGCCCATCACCACCTGAATTCCACCGGCAGGCATGTCGATGTGGATGTCGCGCAGACCCAGCACGTGACCATGCACATCGCGCAGTTCCTGCTTGCTCATGCCGCCGCGCACCGCGTCGATGAAGCGCTCCGGCGCGGGACCGAAGATCTTGTACAGACCGCGGATGCTCACACCCACCGCCTCATTGCCAGACGCAGCCGCTTGCTGGATGACGGGATCAGCCATGCACCACCTCCAGATGCTTCTGCAGACGCTTGCCGTAGGCCTGCGAGACGCGGTCGAAGATGATCGCGATCGCGACGATGGCCATGCCGTTGAGGATGCCCATCGTGAAGTACTGGTTGGAGATGGCCTTGAGCACCGGCTGGCCAAGGCCCTGCACACCGATCATCGAGGCGATGACCACCATCGACAGCGCGAGCATGATGGTCTGGTTGATGCCGGCCATGATGGTGGGCAGCGCCAGTGGCAGCTGCACCTGGCGCATCTTCTGCCAGGCCGACGAGCCAAAAGCGTCGGCCGCCTCCAGCAGGTCCTTGTCGACCAGCCGGATGCCCAGGTTGGTGAAGCGGATCACCGGTGCGACGGCGTAGATGACCACCGCGATCAGACCGGGCACACGGCCGATGCCCAGCAGCATGACCACCGGGATCAGGTACACAAAGCTGGGCATGGTCTGCATCACGTCCAGCGCCGGATTGACGATGCGCTGCATCCGATCCCATCTACTCATCAGGATACCGATGGGCAGGCCCACCACCAGCGCCACCACGGTGCTCACGAAGATCATCGAAATGGTCTTCATGGTGTCGTCCCACATGCCCAGCCAGCCGATGACCAACAGCGACAGAATGGCACCGAGAACGATTTTCCAGTTGCGCGAAGCGGCCCAGGCGACCACGGCGATGACACCCACCACCACCGGCCAGGGTGTCTGGGTCAGCAGGCGCTCGGATGCGAGCAGGAACTGGCGCAGGGGTTCGAACAGTTGCTCCATGGCCTGGCCATGTTCGCGCGTGAATGCGCGAAAGGCACCATCGATAAAACGGCGCAAGGCAGACAGCTGTTCGGTACCCAGCGCGGGGAATCTATCAAGCCATGTCATGGCATCTCCTCCGGCAGGAATCAGGAAAACGGCCCGTCACTGGTGCGGGCCATCTGTTGTCTCGGCGTGTGATGCCTCAGAGCGCCGACTTCACTTTCTCTGCCACCTCGGGCGTTACCCAGGCTCCCCAGATCTCGGGCTGGGTCTTGAGGAAATGTGCTGCCCCGTCGGCCCCGGTGGCCTGCTGGTCGCTCATCCAGGCCAGCAGGCCATTGACCGTGTCGTTGCTCCAGCTGCGTTTGTTCAGGTAGTCCACAGCGGGACCGCCGGCTTTCTGGAAGCGGTCGGTGAGCACGGTGAACACCTCGGCGCGCGCCCAGTCGCTCTTCTTGGGGTCGTCGCACTCTGCCTTGGCATTGCAGGCTTCCCATGCCTCTTTGTCGTGTGGCACACCGGCGTCTAGCTTGACCATCTCGTACTTGCCCAGGATGGATGTGGGCGCCCAGTAGTACCCCAGCCAGCCCTGCTTGCGCTCGTACGCCTTGGCAATCGAACCGTCCAGCCCTGCGGCCGATCCGGTGTCCACCAGCAGGAAGCCCTTGTCGGCCGCGTCCCAGGCCTTGAACGCGTTGCCAGTGGTCAACTGGCAGTTCCAGCCCGAGGGGCAGTTGTGCACCGCGCCCTTCCGCTTGTTCTCGGCCGACGGAAACAGCTCCGGGTGCTTGAGGGCATCGTCGATGGTCTTGATGTCCGGATGGGCATCGGCCAGGTACTTCGGAATCCACCAGCCCTCGACGCCTCCATCCGCAAGCGATTTGGCGGCGTAGTGCAGCTTGCCTTCCTTCACCGCGGCGTCCAGCGGTTGGCGCACGGCGTTGATCCACGCTTCGGGTGCCACGTCGGGTTGCCCCTTCTCCATCATGGCGGTCAGCGTGGGCATGGTGTCACCCGGCACCAGTTCAACCTCGCAACCGTAGCCCTTGGACAGAATGATGTTGTCGATGTGAGCCAGCACCTCGGCCGACTGCCAGTTCATGTTGGCCACCGTGACCTTGCCGCAGACGGGAGTCTGGGCCACCTCGGGCGCAGCGGCTGGGGAAGGTGTTTCCTCTTTCTGGCCACATGCGCTCAGCGCCAGCGCAGCGGCGAGCAGGGACAGACGGGAAAGCGGGGGGATGCGCGACATGGTCTTCTCCAAGTTTCGAGTGGTGTTGTCCACCGACGCGGGGCGCCACTGGATGCGAAGTGCACACCCAACGGCCTGAAGAAAACGAACGCTGCTGCAAACAAGGTGACCAGCCGCTCAACCAACAGACAGTTGGATTGAACTCAACTCGGCAATATAACTTTGAGAATAAATCTCACGCAAATGCTGCGACTTTTCATATAACGAAGCCCATCGGCTCCGAGAAGGCCGCGGCCCGACTGAAAGCCGGCCCGCTGTCACCGCAGCGAGTGCAGCGGATGCGCGTGAGCAGGCCAGGGCGAAACAAAGAATTCGACCACCTGTGCATCGCTCACCTCTTCGATGCAGGACGGGTTCCAGCGCGGGGCGTGGTCCTTGTCTACCGCCAGTGCGCGGATCCCTTCAACGGTTTCGCTCGCGGCGCCCGGGCGCAGGTGGAAGCAGCGACGGACCAGGTCGCGCTCCATGCGCAGTTCGTCGGCCAGTCCCATACCCCGTGCCCGGCGAACCTGCTCCAGCACCACATGCAGCATCAGCGGTGAACGCTTGCGCAGCAACTGTGCGGTTTCGCTGGCCCACTCGCCTTGGGCCTGCTCCAGCGCCTGTACCACCGCATTCACGTTGTCCAATGCAAATACGCGGTCGATGTCCGCCTGCGGAAAGTGCGCCTTCGGCGGCACCTTCTGGACGTGATTGAGACACCAGCGCTCCACCGCCACGCCGCTCTCGTAGGGCGTCTGACCCAGGCTGTCCCACAGGCCCGCAAGGCGGCCGCTGTCCATCACCGCGTCGGCCAGGCCGGCCGCCAGCGCATGAGCGCCGTCAAGCACCAGACCGGTCAGGGCCAGGTACTCACCAAGTCGACCCGGGCAGCGGCTGAGGAAGTAGCCGCCACCCACGTCCGGAAACAGGCCGATGCCGGTTTCGGGCATGGCGATCTTGCTGCGTTCGGTGACGATTCGCAGGCTCGCTCCCTGACTGATGCCCATGCCCCCGCCCATGCAGATGCCGTCCATGAACGCAATGTAGGGCTTGGGGTAGGTGTGGATCAGGTGGTTGAGCGCGTACTCCTCGGTGAAGAAGTCCTCAAGTTCTGGGTTGCCCGCGAGCGCCGCCTGGTGAAAGAAGCGAATGTCACCACCCGCACAGAAGCTGCCGAACGCGCCCTCCTTGCCCGTGCCACGGATCGCCACGGCCAGCACCTGCGGGTCTTCGCGCCAGGCCAGCAAGGCGGCACTGATGTCGCGGATCATGCCCAGCGAGAGCGCGTTCAGCGCCTTGGGCCGGTTGAGCGTGATGCAACCGACGCGACCACGGACTTCGGTGATGATGAACTGTTCGGACCCATTCATGGCGTTTCTCCAACGGATGTCTCGGTATTCCTGGCGCTGAGGGTCTGAATGCGCAGTGCACCCTGGCGGTCACGCCAGCCGGCCAGTTCGTTGAGCAGCAAGGCGGCGATCACCACACTGCCGCCGAGCAGCACCTCGCTCCCAGGCGTCTCGTTGGCCCAGAGCCAGGCCCAAACGATGCCAAAGATCACCTCCAGCAGCGCCAGCAGCGACACTTCGGGGGCCTTAAGCGAACGGGCGCAGACCACCGCCAGCGCGCAAGGAATCGCGAGCTGCACCAGACCCAGCAGGGCCAGCCACGCGATGTCGCTGCCTGTGGCCAGAAACGGGAATGCCAGAGGCAGGGTGAGCACGCTCGAGATCAACGCCCCAACCAGCACCGACGGCACGAGGTCGATGGACTCCCCGTGCTGCTGGCTGCGCTGCACAACGGTCCAGTTGATCGCGCCGCCCACCGGCACGCAGAGCGATGCCAGCGACCCCAGGACCAGGCCCGATGCATTTGCTGCCGGGTCGGTGAAGGCGGACCACATCTGGCTGCCGTACATGTACACGATGCCGGCGCCGGCCGTCACGATGGCGGCCCAGGTGCGCCCGGGCAGACGCTGGCCAATGAACACCCGGGCGATGACCGCGGTGAACAGCGGCCCCGCCGCCATGATCACCAGAACGTTGGCGACACTGGTGAAGGTCAGAGCCAGCATGAAGGCGGTGAACATCACGCTCCAGCAGACACCGGACACCCAGAAGGCGCGCGATCCGGCGAGGATGCCCCAGTGGCGCTGCAGCGCACCTTGACTCGTCGGGACACCACGGAGGGCTCCAGACGCACGGTCTGCTGCGCGCCACAGGGGCAGGATGAGCAGCAGCGACACAAAGGTGAATGCGCTGCGCCAGAAGGTGACTTCGAAACGCGCGGCCGACTCCAGCTGGCGCGAGACCACGCCGGCGATCGACCACATCAGGGTCACCGCGACCATGAGGAACACCGCCTGGGTGTGAGTCAGACGGTTGAGCAGCTTGAAGGGCATGGGTGTGAGTGGACCTTGGCGGGCAGCCAACGGCTGCCCGGCGGGTCAAGCTTCGCGCGAAGCGCGCTTGCGATCGTGTTCCTTGAGATGGCGCTTGCGCAGGCGCACGCTCTTGGGTGTGATTTCGACCAGCTCGTCGTCCTCGATGAACTCAACGCCGTATTCCAGCGTCAGGTCGATGGGCGGCGTGATCTTGATCGCGTCTTCCTTGCCGCTGACACGGAAGTTGGTCAGCTGCTTGGTGCGGGTGGCGTTGACCACCAGGTCGTTGTCGCGGCTGTGGATGCCGACGATCATGCCCTCGTACACCGGGTCGTTGGGTTTGACGAACATGCGGCCGCGGTCGTCGAGCTTGCCCAGGGCGTAAGTGAAGATCTCGCCGTCGTCCATGGAGATCAGCACACCATTCTTGCGGCTGGCGATCTCGCCCTTGTGCGGTTCGTAGCCGTCGAAGATGTTGCTGATCAGGCCGGAACCGCGGGTCAGGTTCAGGAACTCGTTGGAGAAGCCGATCAGGCCACGCGCCGGGATCCGGTATTCCAGGCGCACGCGGCCCTTGCCGTCCGGCACCATGTTGACCAGTTCGCCCTTGCGCTCACCCAGGGCCTGCATCACGCCGCCCTGGTGGCCTTCCTCGATGTCGGCCGTCACCAGCTCGATCGGTTCGCACTTCTCGCCGTTGATCTCGCGGAACACCACGCGCGGCTTGGACACGGCCAGCTCGTAGCCTTCGCGGCGCATGTTTTCCAGCAGGATCGTCAGGTGCAGTTCGCCTCGACCAGACACCTCGAAGATGCCGTCCTCGTCGGTTTCCTTCACGCGCAGGGCCACGTTGTGCTGCAGCTCTTTCTGCAGGCGGTCCCAGATCTGGCGGCTGGTGACGAACTTGCCTTCGCGCCCGGCCAGCGGGCTGGTGTTGACGCAGAAGTTCATGGTCAGCGTGGGCTCGTCCACCTTGAGCATGGGCAGCGGCGTCGGATTGGACGGGTCGGTGACGGTCACGCCGATGCCGATGTCGGCGATGCCGTTGATCAGCACGATGTCGCCAGGGCCGGCCTCGGTCACCTGCACGCGGTCGAGCCCCTGGAAGGTCAGGACCTGGTTGATGCGGCCCTTGATGCTCTTGCCGTCTTCGCCCTCCATCACCAGTACGTCCATGCCGGGACGGATCTTGCCGGCACTGATACGACCGACGCCGATGCGGCCGACGAAGGTGGAGAAGTCCAGCGCGGAGATCTGCAGCTGCAGCGGCGCGTCCGGGTCACCCTGGTGGGCCGGCACATGCTTGAGCACGGTGTCGAACAGGGCCGACATGTTGGGGCCCCACTGTTCGCCAGGCGCACCCTCTTCCAGCGAGGTCCAGCCGTTGATGCCCGAGGCGTAGACCACCGGGAATTCCAGCTGCTCGTCGGTCGCGCCGAGGTTCGCAAACAGATCGAAGGCTTCGTTGATCACCTTGGTCGGGTTGGCGCCGGGCTTGTCCACCTTGTTGACCACCACGATGGGCTTGAGCCCCAGGGCCAGGGCCTTCTTGGTCACGAAGCGGGTCTGCGGCATCGGGCCTTCCTGGGCGTCGATCAGCAGCACCACGCCGTCCACCATGGACAGTGCCCGCTCCACCTCACCGCCAAAGTCCGCGTGCCCAGGCGTGTCGACGATGTTGATGTGGGTGCCCTGCCAGCTCACGGCGCAGTTCTTGGCCAGGATGGTGATGCCGCGCTCACGTTCGATGGCGTTGTTGTCCATCACCGTGTCCACGACCTTTTCGTGCTCAGCGAAGGTGCCCGACTGGCGCAGTAGCTGGTCGACCATGGTGGTCTTGCCGTGGTCGACGTGGGCGATGATGGCGATGTTGCGGATCTGTTTGCTCATGTTGCAGGTTCCAGGATTTGCTGTATTTCGATGGGGCTCAGCAGCCGCCCCGGGATGAGTTCGCCGGCCTGTGTGTGGCCACTGCCCAGCAGGACCGGTGTGTGGGAGGTGCCCGCTGGCGGGCCGTAGATCGCCACCCGGGACAGGTCGGACCAGGTCCCGCGGCGGCGCACACCGCTGAGAAAGCGCGCGGCATTGTCGCTGTCGAGCGTGACAGCCGTGTGGTCGGGCAGCAGCGCCTGCACCGGCAGCAGCCTTTGCAGGCGCTGCTCATCGGGCAAGGCCTCCAGGGCCTCGACCGTGATGCACTGGCCGGCGTCGAAGGGGCCGGTTTGTACCCGCCGCAGCAGGCTCAGATGCCCGCCGCAGCCCAGGGCCGCCGCAATGTCTTCGCCCAGCGTGCGGATGTAGGTGCCCTTGGAGCAGCGCACGCGCAAGCGCAGGAAGGGCTCATGTCCCTCGAGGCGCAGGTCCACAAGTTCCAGTTCGTGGATGGTGACTGCGCGCGGCTCACGCTCCACCGTGACGCCTTCACGGGCGTACTCATACAGCGCCTTGCCATCCTTCTTGAGGGCGCTGTGCATGGGCGGAATCTGGGTGATGGGCCCGGTGAAGCGATCCAGCACCTCTACAACTTGCCCGACGCTGCAGGTCACCGGACGGCTCTCCAGAACATCGCCCTCGGCGTCGCCGGTGGTCGTGGTCACACCCAGGCGGACCACGGTTTCGTAGCTCTTGTCGGCGTCCAGGTGCAGCTGGCTGAACTTGGTGGCTGCGCCGAAGCAGATCGGGAGCACGCCTGTGGCCAGAGGATCCAGCGTCCCGGTATGCCCGGCCTTTTCGGCGCGCAGCAGCCATTTGGCTTTCTGCAAGGCCTGGTTGCTGGAGAAGCCCAGCGGTTTGTCAAGCAACAGCACCCCATGCACAGGGCGCCGTGGCACCCTGGTGCTGTGGCGCTGCATGGTCATTCCTCGTTCTTGGAACGCGACGCAACGGCCTTGGAGATCAGCGCGTTCATGTCCGCCGCCCGCTCGGTGGTGCGGTCGAACACGAAGTGCAGCGTCGGCACGGTGTGGATGTGCAGGCGCTTGAACAAGCCATTGCGCAGGAACCCGGCGGCGGCGTTCAGGCCCTGTGTCGTCTCGTCCGGATTGCCGGTGAGAAGGCTGAAAAACACCTTGGCGTGGGCGTAATCGGGTGTGACCTCGACCGCGTTGATCGTGACCATGCCCACCCGCGGATCCTTGAGCTCGCGCGCGATCAGCTCGGCCAGATCGCGCTGGATCTGGTCGGCCACGCGGAAACCGCGGTTGGGGACGGAAGAAGCCTTGCGGGGCATGGTGGTGCTCGATCCTTACAGCGTGCGGGCCACTTCCTTGACCTCGAAGAACTCCAGCTGGTCACCTTCCTTGATGTCGCTGTAGTTCTTGAGCTTGATACCGCACTCGAAGCCTTCCTTGACTTCGCGCACGTCGTCCTTGAGGCGCTTGAGGGTGTCGATCTCGCCGGTGTAGACCACCACGTTGTCGCGCAGCAGGCGGAAGTGGGCGTTGCGGGTGACCATGCCGGACGTGACCATACAGCCGGCCACGGTGCCGATCTTGGACGCCACGAACACGGTGCGGATCTCTGCCGAGCCGATGACCTCTTCCCGCTTCTCGGGTGCCAGCAGGCCGGACATGGCCGCCTTCAGATCGTCCACGGCGTCGTAGATGATGTTGTAGTAGCGCAGGTCGACGTCATTGCCTTCGGCCAGCTTGCGCGCGCCGACGTCGGCGCGCACGTTGAAGCCAATGATGACCGCCTTGGAGGCGATCGCCAGGTTGACATCGGACTCGCTGATGCCGCCCACGCCGGAGAACACCAACTGCACCTTGACCTCGTCGGTCGAGAGCTTGAGCAGCGAGGCGCCCAGGGCTTCCTGCGAACCTTGCACGTCGGCCTTGATGATGATGGGCAGCACTTTGACTTCGCCAGCCGTCATGTCGGTGAACATGTTCTCCAGCTTGGCGGCCTGTTGCTTGGCCAGCTTGGTGTTGCGGAACTTGCCCGCACGGTAGGTGGCGATCTCGCGCGCGCGGCGCTCGTCGGTCATCACCATGAAGTCATCGCCGGCCTGCGGCACTTCGGACAGACCCTGGATTTCCACTGGAATGGACGGCCCGGCTTCCTTGATGGGCTTGCCGTTTTCATCCAGCATGGCACGCACACGGCCAGACGTCTGGCCGACCAGCACCACGTCGCCGGTCTTGAGCGTGCCGCTTTGCACCAGAACGGTCGCGACCGAGCCGCGGCCCTTGTCCAGACGGGCTTCGATCACCAGACCCTTGGCCATGGCGTCCACCGGTGCCTTGAGTTCCAACACCTCGGCCTGCAGCAGCACCTGCTCCAGCAAGGCGTCGATGCCTTCGCCGGTCTTGGCGGACACACCCACGAAAGGCACGTCACCACCGAACTCTTCAGGCACGACCTCTTCGGCCACCAGTTCCGAGCGCACACGCTCGAGGTTGATGCCCGGCTTGTCGATCTTGGTCAAGGCCACGACCATGGGCACACCGGCCGCTTTCGCGTGCTTGATGGCTTCCTTGGTCTGCGGCATCACGCCGTCGTCGGCCGCACACACCAGAATGACGATGTCGGTGGCCTGGGCACCACGGGCACGCATGGCGGTGAACGCCTCGTGACCCGGGGTATCGAGGAAAGACACCATGCCGCGCGGCGTTTCCACGTGGTAAGCACCGATGTGCTGCGTGATGCCACCGGCCTCGCCTGCTGCCACCTTGGCGCGACGGATGTAGTCCAGCAGCGAGGTCTTGCCGTGGTCCACGTGGCCCATGACGGTGACCACAGGCGCACGGGGCTTGAGTTCGGCTTGGTGCTGGCCTGCTTCCTCGTCGGTGAAGGCTTCCGGATCATCCAACGCCGCCACCACCGCGGTGTGCCCCAGTTCTTCCACCACGATCATGGCGGTGTCCTGGTCCAGCGGCTGGTTGATGGTGACCATCTGGCCCAGCTTCATCAGTTGCTTGATCACTTCGGAGGACTTCAGGCTCATCTTGTGCGCGAGTTCGGCCACCGTGATGGTTTCCGGCACGTGCACCTCGATGACCTTGGCTTCCGTCGGGGCCACGAAGCTGCTCTGTGAGTTGTCACGGCTGTCGCGATCACCACGGCGACCACCGCCCTTGGGGCCGCTGCGCCAGTTGGAACGACCGGCGCTGGTATCGCCGCGGGTCTTGATCTCTTTCTTCTTCGCTGCGTCGTCCTTCCAGGTTGACGACAGGTTCTCGGACTTGACCTCTTTCTTGCCGCCCGAGCCGGGCGCAGCCGGCGCACCGGCAGCTGTCTTGGCCGCAGGCGTGCCAGCAGGCTTGTGCAGTGTGCCCTTGATGGCCTTGGGATCGGGCGTGGGTTCCGGCTTCTTGGCCACGAGGGTCTTGGCCGGTGCAGCCATCATCGCGCGGATGTTGGCGGCCTCGGCCTCGGCCTTGCGCCGACGCTCCAGCAGATCCTGCGCGCGCGACTCTTCCGCCTTGCGGGCTTCGGCCTGCTTGTCGGCCTCCGCCTTGGCAGCAGCTTCACGCTCGGCCGCGGCAGCGGCACGGCGCTGGTCTTCCTTGGCAGCCTCTTCCTTGGCAGAGTCGACAGAAGCGGCGGATTTCGCTGCCGCCTGTTGCCGCGCCTGGGCTGCGGCCTCTTCGGCCTCTGCGGCCTGGCGCGCGAGTTCCGCCTGGCGGGCCTCTTCTGCTTCGCGCTGCTGGCGCTTGATCAGCAGTTCTTCTTCCTGGCGCCGCAGCAACTCGGCCTGACGGCGGGCTTCTTCCTCGCGACGTGCCAGCTCGGCCGGATCCACCGCCGGTGTGGCTGGCTCGACGGCCTCCGTCGACGCGTCCGGGACCACCACCTCATCGTCGCGCTTGACGAAAGTGCGCTTCTTGCGTACTTCGACCTGGATGGTGCGGGCGCGCCCGGTGGCGTCGGCCTGCTTGATCTCCGTGGTGGACTTCTTCACCAGCGTGATCTTCTTGCGCTCGGCGCCGGCGGTACCGTGACTGGCCTTGAGGTGGCCCAGCAGCTTCTGCTTGTCGGTCTCGGTGACCACATCGGTCCCTGCGGTTTTGGGCACCCCGGCAGCAGACAGCTGCTCCAGCAGGGTGGTGGTGGGCTTGTTCAGCTCAGCGGCCAATTCGGCAACGGTGGTACTGGTCATAGGTGTTTGTTCTCCGCTCGTGCCTGCACGGGTCAGTTGGACGCAGGCGTCTCCTCACCGGAGAACCAGTGAGCGCGGGCGCGCATGATCAGGCTGGTCGCCTCTTCGGGCGTCTGGCCGGTCATGTCGGTGAGTTCGTCGGTGGCCAGATCGGCCAATTCGTCGCGGGTGTGCACGCCGCCGTCGGCCAGTTTGGCGACCAGGTCGGGGGTCATCCCCTCCAGGTCCCGCAGATCCTGCGACACCTCTTCCACACTTTCTTCGCGGGCGATTTCCATCGTCAGCAGCGCGTCCTTGGCGCGGGCACGCAGCTCGTTGACCGTGTCCTCGTCGAAGGACTCGATTTCCAGCATCTCCTGCAGAGGCACATAGGCCACCTCTTCCAGGCTGGTGAAGCCCTCCTCGATCAGGATGTCGGCGATCTCCTGGTCCACGTCAAGCTTGGCCATGAACAGCTTGCGGATGCCGTCGGCCTCTTCGGCCTGCTTCTGCGCAGACTCGTCGGCGGTCATGATGTTGATGCGCCAGCCGGTCAGATCGGACGCAAGGCGGACGTTCTGGCCACCGCGGCCGATGGCGATCGCGAGGTTCTCCTCGTCCACCACCACGTCCATGGCATGGCGCTCTTCGTCAACCACGATGGACACCACGTTGGCCGGTGCGAGTGCACCGATCACGAACTGCGCGGGATCTTCGGACCAAAGCACGATGTCCACGCGCTCGCCCGCCAGCTCGTTGGTCACCGCATTGACACGCGAGCCACGCACACCGACGCAGGTGCCGATGGGGTCAATGCGCTTGTCATGCGACAGAACGGCGATCTTGGCGCGCGAACCGGGGTCGCGGGCGCAGGTCTTGATCTCCAGCAGGCCTTGCTCGATCTCCGGCACTTCCTGGCGGAACAGCTCGATCATGAACGAGGGTGCGGAACGCGACAGCAGGATGGGCGCGCCACGCAGTGTCAGGTCGACCTCCATGATCATGGCGCGCACGCGGTCGCCGGTGCGGAAGTTTTCCTTCGGGATCATCTCGCCGCGCTTGAGGCGGCCTTCGACACGACCGCTCTCGACGATCAGGTCGCCCTTGTCCATGCGCTTGACGGTGCCGACAAAGATCTTGTCGCCGCGGCTCATGAAGTCGTTGAGCAGCATTTCGCGCTCGGCGTCGCGAATCTTCTGCAGGATCACCTGCTTGGCGGCCATGGCGCCGATGCGGCCGATCGGCACGCTTTCCACCGGCTTCTCGATGTAGTCGCCCTCTTCGATGTCCGGGATGTCGTCACGGGCATCGCTCAGCAACTCCTCGGCATCCGGGTTCTGCAGGCCCGCCGAATCAGGCACCACCAGCCAGCGGCGGAAGGTTTCGTAAGCACCCGTGTCCGGGTCCATCGCGACACGGATGTCGACCTCACCCTTGTAGAGTTTTTTGGTCGCCGAAGCCAGCGCCTGTTCGACCGCACCAAGCACGACGTCGCGTTCGACGTTCTTCTCGCGCGAGATGGCATCGATCAGCATCAACATTTCGCGATTCATATCAGTCGCCTACCTTTCCGTATCTCTTCTCTCAAATCACAAAAAAACTCAGGAGCCGGCACGCCGCCCCTTGAAATTCACGAGGGGAGCCAGCCTGGCCTGCTGGACGTCGCCCAGCGCAAACGTCAGCGCCTGAAGAGGTGCGGGTTCGCGCTTTTTGCTCACGCGCTGCCCTGGTTTGACGGGCGGCTCGTCACTCCATACCACCTGCCACATCACCCCGTCGGCGGCCCGCTCCAGCGTGCCGCGAAACTTTTTCCTGTTGGCCGCCACTGCGCCGCCGGTGGCGCCGATGGGCGCCTTGAGCGTGAGATCAATGACCTGCCCCTGGAACCGCTGATAGTCGGCCTCGTGCCGCAGCGGCCGGTCGATACCGGGCGAACCCACTTCGAGGCGCCGGTAATCCAGACCCTCGACCTCCAGCAGATACTGCAGCTGCCGGGTGACCGTCTCGCAATCTTCCACAGTCACGAACTGTTCGGGGCCCGCGGGTTCACCTGGCGGCGGGGCCTGCCAGGGCAGGTCGATCGTCACCCGGAGCAAGCCACCAGCCGAACGCTCCAGATCCACCAGGTCAAAACCCAGTCCGGTCACGGTTTGCGCAATGGTGTCTTGCCAGCTCATCGGGTGTATTGAAGCCTTGTGGTGAATGGAATCGAGATTCCGGAAAGCGTTTGGACAAAAAAAATGGGCCGGTAGTAACCCGCCCATTTGGTCGTGAAGCCGGCATTGTACTCCGTGCGGCACCGTTCTTGCAATAGCACCCACCAGGAATGCGTCAGATGCCGAGCACCCACTGAATGACGTTTTTGGCCATGAAACCCATCATGCCCAGGGACAGCACCAGAAAGATGATGAAGGTGCCGAATTTGCCGGCCTTGGACTCCAGGGCCAGATTCAGCACGATGAACAGCATGTAGAGAATGAAGGCCCCCACCCCGAAGGTCAGGCCGAACTGGGCAATCTGACCCTCGGTCAGACCAAATATCGTGTTTTCCATGACTGGGAAATGGGCCGGACTCAGTGGGCCGAAACCGGCGATGGGGTCGCGGTGAGGTCGCAGTAGGCATGCCAGCTCGCGTGGGCGATCAGCGGTATGACCACCACCAGTCCCACCAGTGCGGTGACCATGCCGAGCCCGACCAGCATCGTGATCAGCACGGCCCACCAGACCAGCGGCCCCGGGTAGTCGGCCACCGCGCGCCAGCTGGCCGTGACCGCCATGCTCACGGGCACGCTCTTGTCGATCAGCATGGGAATGGCGACCACGCTGGATGCAAATACAGGTGCCGCCAGCAGGGACCCCAGCACAAGCCAAACCTCAAACAGGCCGACCTCCTTGACGAGCACCACGTGGCGGAAAAAGTCCACCGGCTTGAGGATGGGTGTCGGGGACCAAAGCGTGATCAGACCAGCCGAAGCCATCACCCAACCTGTTCCGGCCAGGCCCAGCAAGACGCCGAAACGCACCAGACGGCCATCGAAGGACTTCCACAGCGCGAAGACATCTCGCAGCCCCGCCTTGCGGCCGGCCGCGCGTTCTCGGCTGATGTGATAGAGACCTGTGGCCAGCACCGGTGCCACGATGAGGAAACCCGAAAACGCACCCGCCAGCAGCCAGAAGCGGTCCCGTGCCAGCCAGAGCAACAGCCAGCCAAAGAGTGCCAGCGCCAGCCCGTGCAGCATGCCCGGAAGCGGGTTGGCCCGCAGGTCTTCCCAGCCGCGCTCGATCCAGCGGGTCGGCGAAATCATGTCCACGGGCATGGTCCGTGTCGTCGCGGGCTTGGAGGCTTGGGTCATGAAAAGCAGCGTTTGGACGTGGTCGGTGCGTTCGACAAGACGCGATTGCGCCGCAACCGATCCTAATGGAAGCTCAGGACGCGGCGCTGACAAGCGCCTGTGTGTAGGCGTTGTTTGGCGCACGGAGGACCTGCTCGACGGGGCCCCGCTCCATCACGACACCATCCTTGAGCACCAGCACCTCGTGGGCCATGGCCCGGATCACCGCGATGTCGTGGGTGATCAGCAGGTAGCTCAGGCCGCGCTCTCGCTGCAGGCGCTGCAGAAGGGTCAGCACCTGTTGCTGGACGGTCACGTCCAGCGCGCTGGTGGGCTCGTCCAGCACCAGCAGCTGCGGCTCGACGATCAGCGCGCGCGCGATGGCCAGGCGCTGGCGCTGCCCGCCGGAAAATTCGTGCGGGTAGCGCTGCAGCCAGTCGTCGGCTTGACTGGGTTCGGACACCAGCCCGACGTCGGCCAGCGCCGCCCTCACCCGTTCGCGGCGCTGCGCCGCATCCAACGCCGGCTCGTGAACGACGAGCCCCTCCCCGACGATCTGCTCCACCGTCATGCGCGGGGACAGAGAGGAAAACGGGTCCTGGAACACCACCTGGACTTGGCGGCGAAGCGCTTTTTCGGCGCCGGTCTGGCGCGCTTGCGCCCAGCCGGTGTCGCCGATATGCAGATCGCCGCTGTGCGGCAGCAGGCCCAGCGCAGCCAGAGCCAGGGTTGATTTGCCCGACCCGGACTCACCAACCACCCCGAGTGTGCCGCCGGACGGAATCGCAAAATCGGCCCCCTCCAGCGCGACGAAACTGCCGCGCCGGAACCAGCCCCGGAGCCCGGGCAGCGGCACCGGATAGCTCACACGCAGGCCCTGCGCCCGCATCACCGTCGGCGCATCTGCGGTTGGCTCGGCCACATCCCGCCGAGCCTCGCTGGCCAGCAGGCGGCGCGTGTAGGCATGCTGAGGCGCCTTATACACCGACTCCACCCCGCCCTGCTCCACCAGATGCCCTTTTTCCATCACAGCCACCCGGTCAGCGAAGCGCCGCACCAGGTTCAGGTCGTGGGTGATGAGCAGCACCGCCATGCCGTGCTGGCGCTGCAGATCCGAGAGCAGGGCCAGGATCTGGGCCCGCACCGTGACGTCCAGGGCAGTGGTCGGCTCGTCGGCGATCAGCAACTTCGGCTGGGCCGCCAGCGCCATGGCGATCATGGCGCGCTGGCGCTGACCGCCGCTGAGCTGGTGCGGAAACGCCCCGGCGCGCCGGGCGGGCTCGGGGATGCCAGTCGAGGCCAGCAACTCGATGGCGCCTGACCGGGCCTGCGCGGTGGTCAGCCCTTTCTTGAGCTGGAGCACCTCGACGATCTGCTCGCCCACGCTGTAGAGCGGGTTGAGCGCGGTCATCGGCTCCTGGAAGATCACCGCGATGCGATCGCCCCGGATGCCGCGCAGCGCGTGTTCGTTCAGGGACAGCAGGTCGGTGCCGCCGAAGTGGGCCGTGCCGCGCACCTCGGCGTTGTGGATCAGCCGCAGCAGCGACAGTGCCGAGACGGTCTTGCCGGAGCCCGACTCGCCGACCAGCGCCAGCTTCTCACCAGCTGCGAGCGAGAAGTCGATGCCATGCACCACCTCGTGGCCACCGAACGAGACGCTCAGGCCCTTGACCTCCAGCAGCGGCGTCATTGGTCGGCCTTTCGCGGATCGAGCGCGTCCCGCAGCGCGTCACCCATGAAGGTCAGCAGCAGCAGCGTGATGACCAGAACGCCGAAGGTCGAGAGCGAGATCCACCAGGCGTCAATGTTGTTCTTGCCCTGGCTCAGCAGCTCGCCCAGCGACGGCGTGCCCGGCGGCACGCCCAGGCCCAAGAAGTCCAGCGAGGTCAGCGCCAGGATGGCCGCGCTCATGCGGAACGGCAGGAAGGTGACCACCGGCGTCAGGCTATTGGGCAGCACATGGCGCCAGATGATCTGCCCGTTGGACATCCCCATGGCGCGCGCCGCGCGCACGTAATCCATCTGCCGGTTGCGCAGGAACTCGGCGCGCACGTAGTCGGACAGCCCCATCCAGCCGAACAGGCTCAGCAGCACCAGCAGCAGGCCAATGCTCGGGGACAGCACGGCCGAGAAGATGATCAGCAGGTACAGCTCGGGCATGGAAGACCAGATCTCGATGAAGCGCTGGAAGGCCAGATCGGTCTTGCCGCCAAAGAAACCCTGAACCGCACCGGTGAGGATGCCCAGCACAGTGCCGATGAAGGTGAGCGCCAGGGCGAACAGCACGCTGACACGGAAACCGTAGATCAGCTGCGCCAGCAGGTCGCGCCCGCGGTCGTCGGTGCCCAGCCAGTTCTCGGCGGTCGGGCGGGACGGGTTGGGCTCTTTCGCGAAGTAGTTCAGCGTCTTGGGGCCATAGGGGTTGGGCGCGTAGATCGACCAGCTGTCCCCCTGGGTGATGCGCTCGCGGATGAAGGGATCGAGGTAGTCCGTGTCGGACTCGAAATCGCCACCAAAAGTGGTTTCCGGCAGGTCCTGGACCATCGGGAAATAGGTCTTGCCTTCGTAGCGCACGACCAGCGGCCGGTCGTTGGAGATCAGCTCGGCGAACAGGCTCAGCACCACCAGGGTGCAGAACAGCACCAGGCTCCAGTAGCCCAGGCGGTTGCGCTTGAAACGTTGCCAGGCGCGGCGGGAGGGGGACAGCGAGGCGGCGGCCATCAGTCGAACTTCACGCGCGGATCCACCCACACGTAGCAGAGATCGGACACCAGCTTGGTGATCAGGCCGATCAGGGTAAACAGGAACAGCGTGCCCATGACCACGGGGTAGTCGCGCCGTATCACGCTCTCGTAGCCGAGCAGGCCCAGCCCGTCGAGAGAGAACTGGGTCTCGATCAGCAAAGCGCCGGTGAAGAAGGCGCCGATGAAGGCGGCCGGAAAGCCGGTCACGATGGGGATCAGGGCGTTGCGGAACACGTGCTTCCACAGCACCTGCCGCTCGCTCAGACCCTTGGCGCGGGCCGTCATCACATACTGTTTGCGGATCTCTTCGAGGAACGAGTTCTTGGTGAGCATGGCCGTCACGGCGAAGCTGCCCAGCACCATCGCAGTCACCGGCAGCGTGATGTGCCAGAGGTAGTCGACGATGCGAGCGCCCCAGCTCAGCTCCTCCCAGTTCGACGAGGTCAGGCCGCGCAGCGGAAACCACTGCAGCTGGCCGCCGAAGATCACCAGCAGCGCGACGCCGAGCACGAAGCCCGGTATCGCATACCCCACCAGCACCAACAATGTGGTCACCAGATCGAAGCGAGACCCGGCGCGCACCGCCTTGGCCACGCCCAGCGGCACCGCCACCAGGTAGCTGATCAGAAAGGTCCAGAGCCCGAGGCTGACCGACACCGGCAGCTTTTCGATGATCAGCTGCGAGACCGCCTTGTTCTGGAAGAAGCTGGTGCCGAGGTCGAAGCGCGCGAACTGGCCCAGCATCTGGAAGAAGCGCTCGTGCGCGGGTTTGTCAAAGCCGTAGAGGGCCTTGATCTGCTCCAGCCGTTGCGGGTCCACGCCCTGGGCACCCCGGTAAACCGAGCCGCCTTCCGCGCCCGTGCCTGCTCCGGCACGCGCCTCCGCCAGGTACTGCTCCACCGGCCCGCCCGGCACGAACTGGATCACGACGAAAGTCAGCAGCAGCACCCCGAACAGCGTCGGGATCATCAACAGCAGGCGCTTGAGGATGTAGGACCACATATCAGGGTTTCGCCCACCAGGTGTCGATCGCCCAGTCCTCGCCGGTGGCATAGGGAGGCATGGCATCCGGACGGGCGAGGCGCCAGGCGTTGTAGACCATGCGGTGCGTGCTGGAAGACCATTGCGGCACCAGATAGTGGCTGTGCGTGATGGCACGCTCCAGCGAACGGCAGGCGGCCAGGAACTCGGGACGGGTGTCGGCGCCGACCATTCGGCCGATCAGGTCGTCGACTGCCGGGCTTTTCACGCCGGCCATGTTGCCCGAGTCTTCGATGTCGGCGGCCTTGCTGCCGAACAGGTCGGCGTATTCCGGACCGGGGTTGTGCGTGCCACCGTACGCGATCGATGTGATGTCAAAGTTGAACGTGCGCAAGCGCTGCTGATACAGCGCGAAATCCACCGGACGAAAACTCAGCTGGACGCCCAGCTTGGCGAGGTTGCGCGACCAGGGCGTCACCACGCGCGCACCCGTTTCCTGGCTGTCCAGGTACTCCAGCACCATGGCCTCGCCCTTCGCATTGCGCAGGGCCCCGTCCTTTACCGTCCATCCCGCCTCGCGCAGCAGGGCCTGCGCTTTGCGAAGGTTGCCGCGCAGCGAGTCATCCCCGTCGGTGCGCGGCGAGCGGTAGGCCAGGCCGAAAACGGCGGGCGGCAGTTGCGCACGCCAGGGCGACAACAGAGCCAGCTCGGCCGGGGACGGTGCCCCCTCGGCTGAGCAGTCGGTGTTGCCGAACAGGCCCTGCACCCGCTGGTAGGCGCCGTAGAACATCTGCCGGTTCATCCATTCGTAGTCCAGCGCCAAGCCCAGCGCCTGCCGCACGCGGATGTCGTCGAGCGGCGGGCGGCGGGTGTTGAGCACATAGCTCTGGAAACCGGTGGGCTGTTTGTGAACGAACTCGGCCTTGACCAGTTCGCCGCTGTCAAAGCGCTTGCCGTTGACGCGCCGCGCCCAGTCGCCGGCCGAGAAAAAGCGCATCAGGTCGAACTCGCCCGCCTTGAGCGCCTCCAGCCGCGCGGTGTTGTCCTTGTAGATCTTGACGGTGACGCGGTCGAAGTTGGCCGTACCGCGGCGCACCGGCAGGTCTTTGGCCCAGTAGGCCGGATCGCGCACGTAGGTGATGTCCTTGCCGAAGCGCACCGGCCCGATCTTGTAGGGCCCGCTGCCGATGGGGATGTCCATCACCACCTGGTCGAAGCTCTTGCGCTGGCCGGTCTTCGGATCTTTCTCGTCGCCCCAGGCGCGGCTGAACACCGGCAGGCCGCCCACCGTCAGCGGCAGTTCGCGGTTGAACTTCCTGAACCGGTAGCGCACCGTGCGCTCATCGACCACGTCCACACCAGCCACGTCTTCCAGAATCGTTTTGTAGGCCGGCGAGGTGTGGGGGCCGATCAGCGTCTCGTAGCTGTGCTTCACGTCAGCGGCCAGCACCGGCTGTCCGTTGTGGAAATTTGCCTCCGGCCGGATGCGAAAGGTCACCGACAACCGGTCGGGCGCCAGCACCACATCCGAGGCCAGCAGGCCGTAGGCCGAGCCGTTTTCGTCCAGCGCCCCTGTGAGCAGGCTGTCGAACATCAGCGACGACAGGTAAGCCGGCGCATTGCCGCGCAGGGTGAACGGGTTGTACTTGTCGAAGGTGGAGACCCGCAGGTTGCTGACCAGGCGCAGTTCACCGCCCTTGGGCGCATCGGGATTCACATAGGCGAAGTGCGTGAAGCCAGGCGGATACCGCAGTTCACCCCAGAGCGCATAGCCGTGTGCGGCCCAGGCCGGCAGCGAAGCCATCGCAACGCCGACGGCCACCAGAAGGCGCCACAGGCGAAGGGAAAAGGCTCGATGGGCTTGCATGCGACAATTCTGCGGGAAATTTTTCTGGAGTCTGAACAATGGGTTTTCTCGCCGGCAAGAAACTGCTGATCACGGGCGTGCTGTCCAACCGGTCCATCGCCTACGGCATTGCCAAGGCCTGTCATGCGCAAGGGGCCGAGCTGGCCTTCAGCTACGTGGGCGAACGCTTCAAGGACCGCATCACCGAATTCGCGGCCGATTTCAACTCGAACCTCATCTTCGATTGCGACGTCGGCGACGACGCCCAGATCGAGAAGCTGTTTGCCGATCTGTCGCAGACCTGGCCCAAGTTCGACGGCTTCGTGCACAGCATCGGCTTCGCACCGCGCGAGGCGATCGCCGGCGACTTCCTCGACGGCCTGACGCGCGAGAACTTCCGCATCGCCCACGACATCAGCGCCTACAGCTTCCCGGCCATGGCCAAGGCCGCCCTGCCCTACCTCAATGCCAACGCGGCGCTGCTGACGCTGAGCTACCTGGGGGCGCTGCGCACCATCCCGAACTACAACACCATGGGCCTGGCCAAGGCCAGCCTGGAAGCCAGCGTGCGCTACCTGGCGGAATCGCTGGGCCCGCGCGGCATGCGGGTCAACGGCATCAGCGCCGGCCCGATCAAGACCCTGGCCGCCAGCGGCATCAAGGACTTCGGCAAGCTGCTGGGCTATGTGGCCGCGGCCTCCCCGCTGCGCCGCAACGTCACGATCGAGGACGTCGGCAACGTGGCCGCCTTCCTGCTGTCGGACCTGGCCTCGGGCGTGACGTCCGAAATCACCTACGTGGACTGCGGCTTCAGCCAGACCGCCGGCATCAGCAAGGACAGCGAGTCGGTCTCCTGACCGTTCTTTTCCTACGCGATGACCACCATGGGCACCGGTCGACGCAGCGTCCTCGCTGCCATCGCCGGTGTTTTTTTGTGCCCTTTGGCATCGCTGGCGGCCGACGCGCCACCGGCCCTGATGCTGGCGGGCAAGTACCGGCCCGGACTGGATCTTTCGGCCTACTGGGTCAGTGAAAAATACGACGGCGTGCGTGGCTACTGGGACGGGCAGCGCCTGTGGACCCGGGGTGGTGAGCCGCTGTCGCCACCCGTCTGGTTCACGCAGGGTTGGCCACCCACGCCCATGGACGGCGAGCTGTGGGCCGGGCGCGGCCGTTTCGAGGAAGTCAGTGGCACCGTGCGCCAGTTGCAGGCCAGCGACGAGGCCTGGCGTCGCATCCGCTTCATGGTGTTCGATCTGCCCGCCCATCCAGGCCTGTTCGATGAGCGGCTGGCGGCTTACCAGGCGCTGGTGCGCCAGCTTGATCTGCCGTGGGTGGTGGCCGTGCCCCAGGAGAAAATCACCGACCACACCACGCTGCAGCGCCGGCTCAAGACCGACATACAGGCGGGCGCCGAGGGCCTGATGCTGCACCGAGGAGATTCGCCCTACCGCGCGGTGCGGGGCGACGACCTGGTCAAGCTCAAGCCGTTTGACGATGCCGAGGCGCGCGTACTGTCCTACGTGCCCGGCAAAGGACGGCATGCCGGGCGGATGGGCGCGCTGTGGGTCGAGACGCCCGACGGCCAGCGCTTCCGGCTGGGCACGGGTTTCTCAGACGCGCAGCGTGAACGTCCGCCCTCCGTCGGCAGCTGGATCACCTACCGCTACCGGGGTCTGCACGACAGCGGGCTGCCCCGGTTCGCCAGCTTCCTGCGCGAGCGCCCGGACTACCGGCCACCCGCCCGCTGACTTTGTCCGTCAGGCGCCAGACACCTGGCGCAGGTGCGCGTAGATCTGATCCTTGAGGGCGAGCTTCTCCTTTTTCAGCCGCTCGATCTCCAGTTGCGTGCCCGGTTCGATGTGGGCTTCCTTGTTCCTGATCTGCTGATCGAGCTCGTTGTGCTTGTCGAACAGCCGGGTGAAGTGGTGATCGTGGCCCTTGAGGCTTGTGATCAGATCGCGGTATTCGGGAAACATCGGTGCTCCTCTGGTGTCGGGATGCCAGCTTACCTCGCCTTCACACAGTCCGCAAAGTAGCTGACCACGCCGTCGAGCCCGACCTCCTGCACCAAGCCATGGATATCGGTCTCGAACCCAGGGCATTCACGGGCAAACTCGCGGTTGAACTTGAGGTAGTCCACGATCTTCTTGTTGAACACCTCACCCGGAATCAGCAGCGGAATGCCCGGCGGGTACGGCGTCACCAGGCTGGTGGTGATGCGCCCTTCCAGATCGTCGATCGGCACGCGCTGCGTCGTGCGGTGGGCGATGTGCGCGAACGCATCGCTGGGCTTCATGGCCGGCGTGTGGTCGCTCAGGTACATGTCGGTGGTCAGACGGGCGATGTCGTACTTGGCGTAAAGCGCGTGCACATGCTGGCACAGGTCGCGCAGGCCCATCTGCTCGTAGCGCGGCTGCTTGGCGCAGAACTCAGGCATGATCCGCCACATCGGCTGGTTCTTGGCGTAGTCGTCCTTGAACTGCTGCAGCGCCGTCAGCAGCGTGTTCCAGCGGCCCTTGGTGATGCCGATGGTGAACATGATGAAGAACGAGTACAGCCCGGTCTTCTCCACCACCACGCCGTGTTCCGCCAGGAACTTGGTGACGATGGATGCCGGGATGCCGGTGGCGGCGAAGTCGCCCTTGAGGTTCAGGCCCGGCGTCACGATGGTGGCCTTGATCGGATCGAGCATGTTGAAGCCCGGCGCCATGTCGCCGAAGCCGTGCCAGGCTTCCTCACCATCCGAGGGCTGCACGCCATCTGCGTCGGTGCGCTTGAGCACCCAGTCGCTGGCCCTGCCCACACCCTCCTCCACCAGGCTGTCCGGCCCCCAGACCTGGAACCACCAGTCGTCCTGCCCGAACTCGGCCTCCACCTTGCGCATGGCACGTCTGAAGTCGAGCGCCTCGGCAATGCTCTCTTCCACGAGCGCCGTGCCGCCCGGCGGCTCCATCATGGCAGCGGCCACGTCGCAGCTTGCGATGATGCTGTACTGCGGGCTGGTGCTGGTGTGCATCAGGTAGGCCTCGTTGAAGAGGTGGCGGTCGAGCTTGGTGCTCTGGGAATCCTGCACCAGCACATGGCTGGCCTGGCTGATGCCGGCCAGCAGCTTGTGGATGGACTGCGTGGCGTACACCACCGAATGCTGCGGACGCGCGCGCTTCTTGCCCATGGCGTGGAAGCTGCCGTAGAAGGGATGGAAGGCCGCGTGCGGCAGCCAGGCCTCGTCGAAGTGGAGGTTGTCCACCCAGCCATCGAGCAGGTTCTTGATGGTCTCAGTGTTGTAGAGCACGCCGTCGTAGGTGGACTGCGTCAGTGTCAGGATGCGCGGCTTGACCTTGTCGGCATCCACTCCGGCGAGCAGCGGATTGGCGCGAATCTTGGCCTTGATGGCATCGACCTCGAACTCGGCCTGCGGGATCGGACCGATGATGCCGTAGTGGTTGCGCGTGGGTTTGAGGAACACGGGTATCGCACCCGTCATGATGATCGAGTGCAGGATGGACTTGTGGCAGTTCCGGTCCACCACCACCACATCGCCCGGCGCCACCGTGTGGTGCCAGACCATCTTGTTCGACGTCGACGTGCCGTTGGTCACGAAGTAGCAGTGGTCGGCATTGAAGATGCGTGCGGCGTTGCGCTCGCTCGCACCAATGGCGCCGTTGTGGTCCAGCAGCTGGCCGAGCTCCTCCACCGCGTTGCACACGTCGGCGCGCAGCATGTTCTCACCATAGAACTGGTGGTACATCTGGCCCACCGGGCTCTTGAGGAAAGCCACTCCACCCGAGTGACCAGGGCAGTGCCATGAATAAGAACCATCTTCCGCATAGTCCAGCAGGGCCTTGAAAAACGGCGGCTGGATGCCTTCGAGATAGCTCTTGGCCTCGCGGATGATGTGGCGCGCCACGAACTCCGGCGTGTCCTCGAACATGTGGATGAAGCCATGCAGCTCGCGCAGCACGTCGTTGGGCAGGTGGCGGCTGGTCTTGGTCTCGCCATGCACGTAGATCGGCACCTCGGCGTTCTTGCGGCGCACTTCCTCGATGAAGTTGCGAAGATTCAGCACCGCTGGGTCCAGATCAGGCCCCGGGGTGAACTCCTCGTCGTCGATGGACAGGATGAAGGCGCTGGCGCGCGACTGCTGCTGCGCAAACTGTGAAAGGTCGCCGTAGCTCGTCACGCCCACCACTTCGAAGCCTTCGCTTTCAATGGCCTGTGCCAGGGCGCGGATCCCCAGGCCAGACGTGTTTTCGGAACGGAAGTCCTCGTCGATGATGACGATGGGAAAGCGGAATTTCATCGCGTATCTCCAGCCGGTGCGAGCCGGGGCGGGTGGGAAGGGCCAGGAAGCGGGCAAGTGTACGGAAATCACATGACGCTGAACTTCTGTCGCAGGGCTTTTGACGCAGAATGTGGCGCTTGCCAGACATGGTGTGGCATCTATCGAGGAGGATGTTCAATGGACGAGTCGACCATGTGGTGGTTGATGGCTGCGGCGCTGGTGGCGCTTGAGCTTTTTACCGGCACCTTCTACCTGCTCATGCTGGCGGTCGGGCTGGCTGCCGGTGCCCTCGCCGCCCACCTGGGACTCTCTTTCTCCGGACAGCTGGTGGCTGCAGCCTTGATCGGGGCGGCAGCCGTGGTCATCGGGCACCTGCAACGCCGCAAACGCAAAGGAGATCCATCGGTCCGGTCCCTGCGCAGCGTCAACCTGGACGTCGGGGAAACGCTGCACGTGGACAACTGGCAGTCCGATGGCACCGCCAGCGTGCGCTACCGGGGCGCACAGTGGACCGCCGTGCTTGAACAAGGCCAGGTGGCGGAAGCCGGCAATTACAGGGTCACGGAACTGGTGGGCAACCGGCTCAAGGTCGAGAAGGCCTGATCTCCCAACAACCTTCCATCATCAATCTTCCAACTGTACAGGGACATCACCATGGAAATCGCACTGTTTCTTTTCATCATCGCGGCGATCTTCATCATCCGGGCAGTCAAGGTCGTGCCCCAGCAGAATGCCTGGGTGGTCGAACGCCTGGGCAAGTACCACGCATCGTTGGCACCGGGTCTCAACTTTCTGGTGCCCTTCATCGACAAAGTCGCCTACAAGCACAGCCTCAAGGAGATCCCGCTGGATGTGCCCAGCCAAGTCTGCATCACACGCGACAACACCCAGCTGCAGGTGGACGGCATCCTCTACTTCCAGGTGACCGACCCGATGCGCGCCAGCTACGGCTCTTCCAACTACATCGTCGCCGTGACCCAACTCGCACAGACCTCGCTGCGCTCGGTGATCGGCAAGCTGGAACTCGACAAGACTTTCGAGGAGCGCGACATCATCAACGCGCAGGTGGTGCAGGCCATCGACGAGGCGGCGCTGAACTGGGGGGTCAAGGTGCTGCGCTACGAGATCAAGGACCTGACGCCGCCCAAGGAAATCCTGCACGCCATGCAGCAGCAGATCACGGCCGAGCGCGAAAAGCGCGCACTGATTGCCGCCTCCGAGGGCCGCCGTCAGGAGCAGATCAACATTGCCACCGGTGAGCGCGAAGCCTTCATTGCCCGCTCGGAGGGTGAAAAGCAGGCCGCCATCAACCAGGCCCAGGGTGAGGCCGCAGCAATCACGGCGGTGGCCGACGCCACGGCCCAGGCCATCGAGCGCATCGCCACCGCCATCCGGCAACCTGGCGGCGAGCAGGCCGTCCAGCTCAAGGTGGCCGAACGCGCCGTGGATGCCTACGGCAAGGTGGCTGCCGACGCCACCACCACGCTCATCGTCCCCGGCAACATGAGCGAGGTCTCGGCTCTCATCGGCTCAGCCATGCAGATGATCGGCACGACCAAGGCAAAGGCCTGAAAACAACGCCCTGCAGCCTGCTACAATCGCAGGCTTCGCGGAGAGGTGGATGAGCGGTTTAAGTCGCACGCCTGGAAAGCGTGTGTGGGCTAATCCCCACCGCGGGTTCGAATCCCGCCCTCTCCGCCAGTAATTTGTCCCAGAACGTCCCAAGACGTCTCGCAAGACACCCTGAAAGCCCCGGTTTACGTAGTGTTCCGGGGCTTTTTTGTTTCCGGACGTCCCAGAACGGTTCTTGCCATCCCAAGATTTTTGGGGGTATCTTTGGGGGTCCGTACCCCACCAGTTGGGGGTATTTCACCTTCGGGGTACGGTTGGGAGCTCGAAATGGCGCTGACCAATACCGAAGTTCTGAAGGCAAAACCCGGCCCATCGCCCATCAAGATGGCCGACGGCAGGGGCCTGTACCTGTTGATCACGCCAGCAGGTTCCAAGCTCTGGCGCTGGAAGTACCGATTTCTGGGCAAAGAGAAGCTGATGGCCGTCGGCGCCTACCCCGACGTGTCACTCGCCCAGGCCAGGGACCAGGTGGACGAGGCCCGCAAACAGCTCGCAGCGGGTTCCGACCCGATGGCCGCACGCAAGTTCGAGAAGATCGCCCGCCGTCTGGCGGTGGAGGACACCTTCGCTGCAGTGGCAAAAAAATGGTGGGAAAGCTGGAAGGCTGCGCGCAGCGACAGCCACACCGTCTACGTGTGGCGCCGCCTGGAGGCTGACGTTTTCCCAGCCATTGGCTTGCGCCCTGTCGCCGAAATCGAGGCACCCGAACTGGTCGCCATGATGAAGGCCATCGAAAAGCGTGGCGCCCTCGACATCGCCAAACGCGCACTGCAAACCTGCTCACAGATTTTTCGCTACGCCATCGCTCACGGGTTGGCCAAGCGCAACCCGGCCGTGGAGATTCGCCCCAGCGATGTGTTGGCCTCGCGCAAAAAGGAAAACTACGCGCGGCTGGACAGCAAGGAACTGCCCGAGCTGCTGCGCAAGATCGAGGTCTACAACGGCAGCACCGTCACCCGCGTGGCCATCAAGCTCATAGCCATGACCTTTGTGCGCACCAGCGAACTGATCGGCGCGCGCTGGGAAGAATTTGACCTCGATGGCGGGCGCTGGGACATCCCCGCATCACGCATGAAGATGAAGACGCCGCATGTTGTGCCCCTCTCCACCCAGGCTGTGACGTTGCTGCGAAGCCTGCACACCCTGACCGGGCACAGCCCCCTGCTCTTCCCTGGTGAGCGCGACCATCAGAAGTCGATGAGCAACAACACGATCCTAGGCGCGCTCGATCGCATGGGCTACGCAGGCCGCATGACAGGTCACGGCTTCCGGGGCATCGCCTCCACCCTGCTGCACGAACAGGGCTGGCCACACGAGCACATCGAGCTTCAACTGGCTCACCAGGAGCGCAACCAGGTCAGCGCCTCATACAATCATGCGATGTACTTGCAGCCACGAGCCGACATGATGCAGGCTTGGAGCAATTATCTGGACGGCTGCGTGACGGGCAATGTGGTGCCTTTCAGGGGAAAGCGGGCTTAGCCTGCCCTGCAAAGCCCACTACGAGTTCCCTTCAAGGGCGCGCAGTCAGTCTTTAATCTTGACCGACGGCTTGGCAGCGGTGGAGCCCAATCAGGATGATCTCGTTGGCCTCGGGCCGGGTGTTCACCTGTCCTGCGTTGCGCATGCGGATCATGTGCTTGGTGAACTCGGTCTTGCCTTCGATGCGGCTCTTGCTCTGGGCCACCATGAAGGGCTCGAAGCCTTCCTGGCGCAGACCGCGCAGCACGTCGATGGTGGGGATGTAGGTGTAGCGATCGGAGCGGCTGCCGTGTTTGCCCTCGGCAAAGATGGACGGCGCGGCCCGGCGCATCTGGAAAAGGGATGAGGGAGGCCGGGCGGCCGAACCGCCCGGTGTGGTGCTTCAGGCGGTGGCCGGCTGGCGGGCGTTCGCGTTGCGACTGCGGCGGACTTCGCTCTCGGCCTTGCTGTCGAGGTAGTCGATGTCCTCGACCGTGAACTCGATCGCATAGACCTCGCCGCCTTCGGCGTCCTGGTACTTGTTGTTGTGCAGCCGGCCCACCAGGTTGACGTGGGAACCCTTGCCCAGGTACTCGGCCGCGTGCTCGGCCTGCTTGCCCCAGAGGGTCCAGCGGATCGACACCGCGCGCTCCTCGCGGTCTTCGCCGCTGCCGCGGTGCTGGTTGCTGATGGCGATCAACACCGCCTTGGCGAGCTTGCCCTCGCGCCCGTTGACGAATTCGAGCTTGACGGCACCGGCCAGGTGCGCGTGGCGCTGGATGACTTGAACGTTGGCCATGGTGGAACTCCTTGCAAGAGCGACCAGCCGGACCCAGATCCGGGCTCCTCAAAACCGATCCTCTCGCTCGGACTCCCTCGCTCCCGCCCACGGGCGGGCGGGGGGTGGGCAAGGCCCCTTCCCTCGGGAAGGGGTGGGGATGGAGACACCTTGCAGCACGAAACAGTGAGCCAGTCACCTGGCCCACCGCTGAAAGATCCCCCCACAAGTCCCCCTCACCTGTGGATGGGGGCGCCGTTAGGGGATTGCGGTGGGCCCATTGGCGCACGCGCTGCCACAGCCTCTTCGGTCGACCAGCAAAGCTCAGGCGACCGGATGACGTGAGCAGCGGCGGCTCTGCGAACGCCGTGACACCAAGCGCAGCGACTGGCGCGGCGTTCGAGCCGATGCGATCACTTCAGGAGTTCGCTGTCTTCAGCAATCCCAGCGGCCCGGCTTCGGGCTTGGCGGGTGACCGGGGGGACGATCTGGCGGGTGGGCCGGGACCACAGCGAAGCGGCGGGAATGGACCGAACGTCAGTTCGTCCAGCGGGCTCGTTCCCGCACAGCGGGAAGGAAACCAGACCGCGATCTCCGGGCATGGGACAGGGCCGCTGCTGCCTCTGAAGCCGGTGTACACCGGCCGTACTCCACCCTCCCCTACAATCGCGCGAAGCGCGCTGATCCCCGAAAAGAAAAAGATGGGGCCAAAGGCCCCAAGCCTCAGATGAGGCCCATTTCCGCCATGGAGCGGACGTTGGCATCGGTGACGATGAAGTGGTCCAGCACCCGCACATCGACCAGCGCCGCTGAGGCCTTGATCGTCTGCGTCAGAGCCTGATCGGCCCGCGAGGGTTCGGCCGTCCCGCTCGGGTGGTTGTGCACCAGCAGCAGCGCGCAGGTGTTGCGCAGGAGCGCATCGCGCACCACCTCTCGCGGATAGACCGAGGTCTGACTCACGGTGCCCCGGAACATCTCGACGTAGTCGATGACGCGGTTCTGCGAATCCAGATGGACCACGGCAAACACCTCGTGCGGCAACTGACCCAAGCGCAGCTTCAGGAACTCCCGCACCACAGCGGGCGAGGACATCACGTCGCTGCCGCGCACCTGGGCACCCAGCCGCTGCTGCGCCGCCAGCAGCACCTCGCCGGCCTCGGCGGGTCGGTACTGGCCCGTCAGGTCGCGGATGAGAAAGCCCCCTGCCCCAGCAGGAACCGACAGGAGGGAATCGAGGGAAGAGAACAGATCGTGCTGCATGACCAACTCCAGTGATCGGGCGGGATTGCCCGAGACCGGAACCGGCACGCCGCAGCGCAGCAGTCACAGGTTCGAAGACGGCCGCAAGGCCGCCAGCGCCCACAGGGCGCGCAGACCTTGACGGCGAGAACGGTGTGCAAGGATGAAGGGATCAGCAAGCCAGCCACACCACAACTGCAGGCGTGAAACAGGCAAGCGCAGCGCGCAGGCCAGGACGGCCGGAGGCGTCAGCAATCGGAGCCAAATGGCTGCGACCTGGCATGGGGCGCGGGGCGTAGCCCGCAGAGCCCGACGGCGGCACGCCGGGACGCAAAGCCCTCCTGCGGGTCAACGTCCCTGGGCACCAAGAACACATCAAAAAACTGTCACCAGACTGTCACCACAACAGACAACAAAAAAGCCTGCTACTGATTAAGTAGCAGGCTTTCTTGTGCCCATAAGGGCTTTTTGGTAGGACGTGGCAGGCTCGAACTGCCGACCAACGGATTAAAAGTCCGCTGCTCTACCAACTGAGCTAACGTCCCATCAAATCGAACGGTGACCCTGACTTCAGCCAGGAACTTCACATACCAAATAAACTGGTGGGGCGTGAGTGACTCGAACACTCGACCTACGGATTAAGAGTCCGCTGCTCTACCAACTGAGCTAACGCCCCGCACACATTCCGTTGTCTTACGAATCGGATAGCGCGAAGCCTCAAATTATAGCGTCATTTCAGGCCGTTTCGAAAGCATGCCCAGTTTGTTTGATGCGCAATCTGCGAGAGCGTTGAGCACGCTCCCCGCCGAACACAGCCCGAAGCTTGCCGTCACGCTGACCACCGACCCGTAACCATGGCAGTTGAGCGATCCATCGGATGACGAAAGATTGCACGACGCATCGGGCGGCGCCACGGCCTCGCGGCTGAACACACAGCTCACACCCATGCGACGGGTGCGTGGCGCGCCGTGTGCCCTGCGCAGCCTGTACCGCAACTGGGCTAGCAGCGGGTCGTGGGTGACCTCGGCCAAGTCTCCAACCTCGACGGCCTGCGGCTTGCGTTTGCCCCCCGCTGCGCCCACGGACACAAAGTTGGCCCCGCACGCCATGGCCCACGCCGCCATGGCCGTTTTGGCACGCACCTGATCACAGGCATCGATGACTGCGACCGGTCCTGCATGCTCCAGCAGCCTAGCGCCGAGCACAGGCCAGTTTTCCTCCGTCACGAAGTCGTCGACTGTCTCGACCACGCATGCAGGGTTGATCTGCGCAATCCGCTCGCGCATGGCCGCGACCTTGGCCATGCCCAAGGTGTCGGTCAGCGCATGGATCTGTCTATTGATATTGGACTCGGCCACATGGTCCATGTCGACCAGCGTCAGGCGCCCCACGCCGCTGCGCGCGAGGCCTTCCACGGCCCAGGACCCCACCCCTCCAATGCCCACCACCATCACATGCGCGTCAAACACCGCTTGTGCGCCCTGAACGCCGTAGAGGCGGCGCATGCCGCCGAAGCGCCTGTCGAAATCTGCGTTCATTCGCGTTCAAGCAGCCAGATCTGGAAACGGAAGCCCAGTACAGCCCCGATCATGATGCCGGTCACTGCAATGGCACTGGTCAGGCTCAGCGTGGACAGACCCGACAGTCCCTGGCCGACCGTGCAACCCATGGCGGTCACGCCACCCACACCCATGCAGGCGGCTCCAGCAAGGTGCAACGCCGTGTCCTGGGTGTCGCGAAATCCCTCCCAGCGAAAGCTGCGAGACAGCAGCGACTGAACGAACGAGCCAACGACCACGCCGACCACCGTCACCACGCCCAGTGTCAGCACCTTGGAGGTGTCACTGTAGAAAATGAGCCAATCCAGCAGGTAGGCCATCGGCGCCGTGAAGGTCAGCGATTCCATGCGCCCGCTGTTTGTCGCGAGATACACCGATTCCAGCGTCTCGGGATGCTCTGGCACAAAGCCAAGGTGGCCACTGATCCACCACATCCATGCGATCACCGCGCCCAGCCCGACACCGGCCAGCAATCCGTCCGGCGTGCGGAAGTCCTTCCCTAGCAGCGCCCAGAACATCAGCGCGCCCCCCATCAGCAGCGCGGCAACCAGACCGGACACGTCGGGAGCAAAACCGAAAAACTGCGTCAACCACATGGGCACACTCCCGCCAGCAGCGATGTCCACGGCGACCTTGTCAACCGTATTCACGCGCAGCACGGCAAAAACTCCGCGCAGGGTGGCGAACGCAAAAAAGCCCATGACGAAGAACACCACCAGCGACTTCAGGCTGCCCGCTCCGATGCGCACCAGCGTCTTGCTACCGCAGCCGGAGGCCAGCACCATGCCGAAGCCGAACAGCAGGCCGCCCACGAGCGCGGACAGCCAGATGATGCGCCCGGAGCTGTAGATGGTCTTGCCGGTGTCGATCCAGCCCAGCCAGCCCATGCCGTAGAAGCCGATCATGGCCACACCCACCGCCATGCCCCACATCCGCATGCGGGTCCAGGACCCCATGTTGACGATGTCGCTCACCGCCCCCATGGTGCAGAACTGCGTCCGCTGGGCGATGAAGCCGAAAAGACAAGAGGCCGCGAATGCGGCCCAGAGAACAGTGGTTTGAAGAGTTTGAATGCCGGCGAGGTCCATCCGGCGATTGTAGAAGCGGCCCTCCACCCCAGGCGGGGTGGAGGCTTCTGGCAGGATCAGCGCAGACGCGACAGACGCTCGCGGCCCGCTGCAGCTGCTTCGGACTGGGGATAGGTCCGGACCAGGGTCTCCAGCGTGCGCTTGGCCGACTTGCTGTCCTTGAGTTCAACCTGGCTGTTGGCCATCGCGAGCATGGCTTCAGGGGTGCGCATGTGGGTCGGGTACTGACTCACCAGACGCCGGTGGCTGTCAATCGACTCCTTGTAGGCACGGGTGGCGTACAAGGCATTGCCCTGCCAGTACAGGGCAGAAGGGATGTAACCACTGCCGGGGAAACGCCGCAGGAAGGCCGAGTAGGCGGAGGCGGCTCCGGCGAAGTCCGACTTGCGCAGCAGTTCCATGGCTGCGTCGTATTCGCGCTGCTCCTCTGGTGACGCAGAGAACTCCGCGCCGTCGACCGACACCTTGCTGGGCTCAACCTGTTTCAGACGCGCATCAACACCCGCCTGGACATCCTTCTGCAAGCGCTGCAGCTCGGACACCTCGCGAGCCAGTTGCTCGTTCTGGCCACGCAGACGGGCAATCTCAGACCTGAGCTGTTCGTTCTGGTTGGAGAGCTCCAGCAGGCTCCGCTGGCCGGCCGAGCCCGCATCGCGCGACTCTGCTGCCATGCGATTGAGCTTTGCATCGATTTCCAGCTTGTAAGCGTCAAATTTCTGCCGAAGGTCCAGGATCGCCTTGCGCGCCTCATCGTCGTCGAACAAGGCATGGGCCTGCAGCGGCCACAGGCAAGCGCCAACCAGCGCCATGGCAGCTGCGACTCGAACAGACAGGACAGCAGATGTGCGCACGGTCATGTCAGCGGTAGGTCATTTCCACGCGGCGATTCTTGGCATAGGACGTTTCGTCCATGCCCATCGCGGCGGGCTTCTCTTCCCCGAAGCTCACCGGCTCCATCTGGGACTCGCTCACACCCAGCAGCGCCAGCGAACGGCGAACGGCCTCTGCGCGCTTCTGGCCCAGCGCCAGGTTGTACTCACGGCCACCGCGCTCGTCGGTATGACCTTCTAGCGCCACCTTGCGGTTCGGGTTGGCCTTGAGATAGCGGGCGTTGGCTTCCAGAGCCGCGGTGTATTCGGCACGAATCTCGAAGCTGTCGTAGTCGAAATAGACGATGCGGGAGAGCGCAGCAGGCTGCTCAGAGTCCATGCCAGGAACCTGCACCCCGGTGACGCCACGCGGATCGACGCCGGAACCGGTGCCATCCTGACCGGCCTGGCCAGTGGTGGTGTTGCGGTCTTCGACCGGCGCTTCATCCAGCTTCACGCTGGAGCCGCAGGCCGCGAGCGATGCCACCAGGATCAAGGCGCCGAGCCGGGAGGCCCATTGGGAAGTTTTGCGTTGCGCAGCCGGGGTCGAGGTGTTGTTCATTGACAGGTCCCTTTCTGAATCGGGTTGGTTGGTTTTGAAAAGAGGCAAGGCACCAAAGCGGCAGGGGTCAGCGGACGAACGGACCCCACTCGGGCTCTCGGATGTCGCCCTGGGCACCGGTCAGCCGCGTCTTGACACGACCGTCGACGGTCGACGTCATCAGAGCCTCTTGGCCTCGATCACGGGTGGCGTACACGATGAGTCGGCTGTTGGGTGCAAAACTGGGGCTTTCGTCTGCGCTCGCATCGCTCAGCGCAGTGACATTGCCACTGGACAGCTCCATGACGTGCAGGCGGAATGCCCCGCCCACGCGGGAGATGAAGGCCAGCCAGCGCCCGTCGGGGCTGGGTGCCGGAGAAATGTTGTAGTTGCCGGTGAAGGTCAGGCGCTGAGGGTTTTCGCCGCCGGCACCCATGCGGTAGATCTGGGGCGAGCCACCACGGTCGCTCACGAAGAAGATCGAGCGACCATCGGCACTGAACACTGGCTCGGTGTCGATGCTGCCCGACTGGGTTAGCCGGCGCGGCTGGCCGCCATTGGCGTCCATGGCATACACCTGCGCATTGCCCGAGAGAGACAGTGTGGCCACGACCTGGCGACCATCCGGCGACCAGGAGGGCGCACTGTTGGAGCCGCGGAAGTTGGCCAGCAGGCGCCTTTTTCCGGTGGCTACATCGTGCGAGTAGATGACGGGTTTGCGCGATTCGAACGACACATAGGCCAGTTGCCCACCACCGGGCGCCCAGCTCGGGGAAATGATCGGTTCAGGACTGCTCAGTGTGGCCTTCGCGTTTTCACCATCGGAGTCGGCCACCAGCAGGGTGTAGCGCGGACCGTTCTTGGTCACGTACGCGATGCGGGTGGCGAACACCCCTTTTTCACCCGTGAGCTTCTCGTACACGTAGTCGGCGATACGGTGCGCCGCGTAACGCAGATCGCTGGCGTTGACCGGGTAGCTGAGCCCTCCAAGGTCCTGTCCGCGAACCGAATCCCAGAGCCGGAAGCGGATGTCGAAGCGTCCATCGGCAAGCTTGGACACGCTGCCGGTCAGCAGAGCGTCCGTGCCTTTCTCGCGCCAGGCAGCCAGATCGGGTCTCGAGGTCTCGTCCAGACGGACCGGCAGCGGCTCGATGAACTTGAACTGCCCACTGCGCTCGAGGTCGGCCCGGACAATCGCGATCATGTCCTGATTGGCCAGACCGTTGTCGCGGAAAGCCACGCCAGAAATCGGAATCTGGGTCACACCAGCGCCGGAGACTTCGACGCGAAACTGCGCCAGAGCGTTTTGGAGGGGAAGTGCCGCCAGCGGGAGGACGGCGGCTTGGGACAACAGATGCCGCCGCGTGGGCAGCCATTCGGGTCGATTCAAATCCAGCATGCGTCGGGTGTTGGTGTCAGCGACAGAAAGCGCTGCCGTCGGATAATACCGGAAGCGCATTCCCCGACCGTGACAAGATGTGCCATATCCTTGCTGCACCCGGGCCCGGAGCCCTCTCGCCGAGCCTCACGAACCACCGACCGCCGCCTTGACCTCGCCTTCCACCCCTGCTGCACCACCCTCCGCCACCATCCGCGAGCGCCTGGTGAGGTTCTGGCCTTACTTCCGCTCGGCGTCGGCGGGCATCGTGCTGACGGTGATCTGCACCATCATCGGAGCACTCACCGAGCCGATGATTCCCGCGCTACTCAAGACGCTGCTGGACAGTGGCTTCTCTGAAGGAAACATCGACCTCTGGATGGTCCCTGTGGCTCTGGTGGGACTGTTCGGCATCCGCGGGCTGGCCGGCTTCCTCGCGCAGTACGCACTGTCCTACACCGCCAGCCTGGGCCTGCTCAATCTTCGACGCGCCATGTTTGCCAAGCTCAACGACGCGCAGCTGACGCTGTTCGCCCGCCAGAGCGCCAGCAAGCTCTCCAACACACTGGTCTACGAAGTGCAGACAGGCTCAACCCTGCTGGTCAACGCACTGCTGACCCTGGCCAAGGACAGCCTCACACTGCTGGCGTTGTTGGGCTATCTCATGTATCTGAACTGGAAGCTCACCCTCATCGTGCTCTTCCTGTTCCCGGCGCTGGTGGTGGTGATGCGGGTGCTCTCGCGCCGCCTCTACAGCCTCACCAAATCCAGCCAACAAGCCACCGACGAGCTGGCCTATGTGGTCGAGGAGAATGCCCTCGCCCACCGCATGGTCCGTCTGCACGGCGCGCAGGAGCGTCAGTCCGAGCGCTTCGAGTCGCTGAGCGTGCGCCTGCGGCGGCTGGCACTGAAGTCGACCATCGCGCAGGCCGCAATGACACCCTTGACGCAGATGCTGGCGGCGGTGGCGCTGTCTGCGGTGATCGCGGTGGCCTTGTGGCAGAGCAGCCGCAGTGGCGTCACTGTCGGCAATTTTGTGGCCTTCGTCACGGCCATGCTGATGCTGGTGGCGCCTATCCGGCACCTGGCCGAGATCGCCGGCCCCATCACCAGGGGCCTGGCGGCCCTGGAGCGCGGACTGGAGCTGATCGAAGACACACCCGAACAGTCCAGCGGCACCCACCAGGCCGAGCGCGTCCAGGGCGCCATCGAGCTGAAGGACGTCTGGGTGCGCTACCCGTCGCGGGACGACGAAAACACCAGCGACGACGAGGTCAACCGCACGGCGCTGTGCGGCGTGTCGCTGCAGGTGCAGCCGGGTGAGGTACTGGCGCTGGTGGGCCCTTCCGGTTCTGGCAAGACCACGCTCGCCAACCTGCTGCCCCGTTTTGTCGAGGTGCTGCACGGCGACGTATTGCTCGACGGTGTGGCCCTGACGGACTGGGATCTGCACTGCCTGCGCAGGCAGTTCGCGATGGTCAGCCAAGACGTGATCATGCTCAACGACACGCTCGCGGCCAACGTGGCGCTGGGCGCCGCGGAAGGTGCCATCGACGAGGAAAAGGTGCTCGCGGCCCTCCAATCGGCCAACCTCGGCGAGTTGGTCGCACGGCTGCCGCGAGGCATCCACAGCAACGTCGGACACAACGCGGCAGAGCTGTCGGGCGGACAACGTCAACGGCTGGCGATTGCCCGGGCGATCTACAAGGACGCGCCGGTCCTGATCCTCGACGAAGCCACCTCGGCGCTGGACAACGAGTCCGAGCGGTTGGTGCAGGAAGCGCTGGCCCGCCTCATGAAAGGCCGCACAACACTGGTGATCGCCCACCGGCTCTCGACCATCGAGCACGCCGACCGCGTGGTCGTGCTGGCCAACGGCCGCATCGAGGAGCAAGGCACCCACCAGGTGCTGCTGCGCGCGGGCGGCCTCTACGCACGTCTGCACGCCCAGGGCTTCTCACCGGAGCCCGAGGCGGCGTGAACCAGGACTCAGAGCAGGACGATGTCGTACTGCTCCTGGGTCATCGAACTCTCGGCCTGCAGAGAGATGGGCTTGCCGATGAAGTCCGAAAGACCCGCCAGGTGCTGCCCCTCCTCGTCCAGAAAAAGCTCGATCACCCGGGGTGAAGCCACCACCCGGAACTCGCGTGGGCTGAAGGCACGCGCCTCGCGCAGGATTTCGCGCAGGATGTCGTAGCAGACGCTGCGCGCAGTTTTCACCACACCCTTGCCATCGCAGGACGGGCACGGCTCGCTGAGCATGTGGGCCAGGGACTCGCGGGTGCGCTTGCGGGTCATCTCCACCAGGCCGAGCTGCGAAAAGCCGCCGGTCATGGTCTTGACGCGGTCTCGCGACAACTGTTTGCGGAACTCGGTCAGCACGGCGTCGCGGTGGTCTTCGCGCACCATGTCGATGAAGTCCACGATGACGATGCCGCCCAGATTGCGCAGCCGCAGCTGGCGCGCGATGGCCTGCGCGGCCTCCAGATTGGTACGGAAGACGGTGTCGTCGAAATTCCGGGCCCCGACGAACCCGCCCGTGTTCACGTCGACCGTGGTCAGCGCTTCGGTCTGGTCGATCACCAGATAACCACCAGACTTGAGGTCGACCCGGCGACTGAGCGCGCGCGTTATCTCCTCGTCGATGTTGAACAGGTCGAAGATCGGTCGCTCGCCGGTGTAGAGCTGCAGCTTGCTGGCGGTGTCGGGCATGAATTCCGCGGCGAAGGACTGCAGCAGCCCGAACTGCTCGCGGGAATCGATGCGGATCGAGTGCGTCTGCGCGCCCACCAGGTCGCGCAACACCCGCTGCATCAGGTTGAGGTCCACATGCAGCACGGTGGCCGCAGGCTGGCGCGAAGCCGCATCCTTGATGCGCTGCCAGGTCTTGCGCAGGTAGGCAATGTCTTCGCCCAGTTCTTCGTCGCTGGCGTCCTCGGCGTTGGTGCGCAGGATGAAGCCACCGGCCGCACTGCCGTCGGGCATGGCCGTCAGTGTCAGCAGGCGCTGGCGCAGCGACTCGCGCTGAGCTGAGGGAATCTTCTGCGACACGCCGATGTGGTTGTCCTGCGGCAGAAACACCAGCAGCCGGCCAGCGATGCTGATCTGCGCGGTCAGGCGGGCGCCCTTGGTGCCAATCGGGTCCTTCAGGACCTGGACCATCAGCGCCTGTCCTTCAAAGATCTGCCGCTCGATCGGTTGCACCGGGTCAGGGGTCAGCACGCGGTTGGCGCCGCCGTTGGGAGCCTCGGACCCCGGCTGGGCGGCGGCACGCTCGCGCGGCGCCGCGTGCTTGGCGTTGATGTTGGGCATCAGGTCAGCGACGTGCAGGAAGGCCGCACGGTCCAGGCCAATGTCGATGAAGGCCGATTGCATGCCCGGCAGCACGCGGGACACCTTGCCCAGGTAGATGTTCCCCACGAGGCCGCGCTCCAGCGTGCGTTCGAGGTGCACTTCCTGCACGGCGCCCTGCTCCACCACCGCCACGCGGGTTTCCTGGGGTGCCCAGTTGATCAGGATGTCCTGGCTCATCGATGCCTCGTGTTGAGTTGGCAGGTCAGCAGGCCAGCCGCACGCCCGCAGACCGCAGGAGTTGCGCCGTTTCATGGGCTGGCAAGCCCATGATGCCCGAGTAGCTGCCGCTGATGTGACGGATGTGCAGGGCCGCAGCACCCTGGATGGCATAGGCACCTGCCTTGCCCATGGGCTCGCCGCTGTCGACATAGCGACGGATGTCCGCACCACTCCAAGAGTCAAATTCGACCTGCGAAGTGGACAGCGCCGCCCACCGGCGCCACGCCCCACGGGCTGCGGGACGTGCCACCGCTACGGCGGTCAGCACGCGGTGACGGCGACCAGACAGATCGGACAGCATGCGGCGTGCCTCGGCATCATTGGCCGGCTTGCCCAGGATACGGCGCCCGAGCGCCACCGTGGTGTCGGCACACAGCACTGGCGCCAGCGGCCACCCCTTGCGCCGGAGCCTGTCCACGGACGCCTGCAGCTTGAGGGCCGTCACCCGCTGCACGTAGGCGGCAGGCGCCTCGCCGGGTTTCACCGCCTCCAGGGCCTCGACATCTTCGTCGGCATCGGGCAACAGCAGCTCGCAGCGCACACCCCACTGTTCGAGCAGCTGCTTGCGCCGGGGGCTCTGCGAGGCCAGGTAGATGAAGTCACTCACGGCAGTTCATTCCCGGTGATAGGGATGGTTGGCATTGATCGACCAGGCCCGGTAGAGCTGCTCGATCAGCAGCACCCGGACCATGGCGTGGGGCAACGTCATGTCCGACAGGCGGATGCGCTGGTGGGCCGCTTCGCGAAACGCGGGTTCAAGACCGTCCGGCCCACCGATCACCAGCGCCACATCGTCGCCACCGAGCTGCCAGGCCTTGAGCTGCTGGGCCAACGCCTTGGTGGTCAGCTGCGCCCCACGCTCGTCGAGCACCACCACGCGGCAGCCCTTGGGCAGCGCGGCCACGATGCGCTCACGCTCGGCAGCCATGACGGTTTCCACCGTCTTGGCGCCACGCGGCTCGGTTTTTACGGTCTTGAGTTCCACCCGGAGTTCGGGCGGAAAGCGTTTGGCGTAGTCGTCGTAGGCGGTCTGGGCCCAGTCGGGCATGCGCTGCCCGACCGCGACGATCACCAGCTTCATGCCTTCTTCTTGGGCGCGGCCTTTTTCGCGGCGGCGGGTTTCTTCGCCGCCGGCTTGGGCTTGTTCACGACCAGCTTGGGCAGCACCGCTTTGGGTTGGGCCGTCTTGGCCGAGCCAGCGGTCTTGCGTGTCGCCTTGGCCGCGGGTGTCTTGACGGCTGCAGTCTTGGCTGTGGCCTTCTTGGCAGGCGCTTTCGCGGGTGCCGCCGCAGCAGCGGCCGCCTTGGCCTGCTTGCGGGCCACGGACTTGGCGTCCACCGGCTTGACCTCTTTCTCGACGCCCTTGCGGGTGGTCTTGCCCGCCGGCTTGGCGGCCGCGCGCGCCTCGGCGGCCTTCTCGGCAGCACTCTTGAGTCGTACCGGCTTCTGGCCCCAGATCTCTTCGAGGCGGTAGTACTGCCGGATCACCGGTTGCATCACATGGGCGACCGCCTGACCGCAGTCGATGATGATCCACTCACCGTTGTCCTCGCCCTCGATGCGGGGTTTGTCGAAGCCGGCCTCCCGCACAGCGTCGCGAACGCTGGACGCAAGCGCCTTGGTCTGCCGGTTGGAGGTGCCGCTGGCGATGATCACGCGTTCGAACAGCGGGGACAGCGTTTCGGTATTGAAGACCACGATGTCCTGGCCCTTGACGTCCTCCAGACCGTCGACGATGGCACGCTGGAGTTTCTGGATGTCTTTTTTGGCGGTGGTTTCGCTGGTCATGAAGGCTGTTGGTAAAGGGAATGGGTGGAAATATAGCCGGCGACGGCTTCGGGCACCAGCGCGGCCAGTTCCTGGGGCGCCGCGCCGGCAGACGCCATCGAGCGGAGGGCGGTGGAGCTGATGGGCAAAAGCGGCAACGGAAGCCGAAGGTGGGGCACGGGCGGGTCGTCGCTGGCATCACCAGATACGCGGGTCGCAGGAGACGGGAAGCCGGGACGTCCCGCCACCACCAGCCGCGCCAGGTCAAGCACCTCTGGCCAGCGCTTCCAGGTCCTGAATGCGGCCAGCTGGTCTTCGCCGATGATCAGGAACAGCTCGGCACCCGGATATTCACGCGCCAGTTCGTTCAGGGTGTCGATGGTGTACGAGTCGCCCGGGCGATCGATTTCGCGGCGGTCCACGCACACGCGCCCCAGGTCGCCAAAGGCCAGCTCACACATGGCCAGCCGGTGCTCCGCTGGGCTGAGCGCGCGCGCCTTGTGCCAGGCACGCCCGGTGGGCAGGATGTGCAGGCGGTCGAGCCGCAGCACATCCAGCGCAGACTCCACCAACAGTCGGTGCGCACGGTGCGGCGGATCGAATGCGCCGCCGAACAGGCCGACCCTTCGTACGGGCACCGTCCGGTCGTTCGACCGCCCAGAAGACATCAAACCCAGTCCTTGCGCACCAGGAAGTCGCTGTAGAGCCGTGCCTCGTGGGAGCCGGGCGCTTCCTGGCGCTGGTAGGACCAGCTCACCAGGGGGGGCATGGACAACAGGATGGACTCGCTGCGCCCGCCAGATTGCAAGCCGAAGTGGGTGCCACGGTCCCAGACCAGGTTGAACTCCACATAGCGGCCACGGCGGTAGAGCTGGAACTCCCGCTCAGGCTCACCAGAAGGAAGCGTCTTGCGACGGTCCACGATGGGCAGGTAAGCGTCCAGGAACGCATCGCCCACCGAGCGCATCATGGCGAAGCTGCCCTCGAAGCCCAGCTCCGAGAAGTCGTCGAAGAACACGCCACCGATGCCACGCTGCTCGTCGCGGTGCTTCAGGTAGAAGTACTCGTCGCACCACTTTTTGAAGCGAGGGTATTTGTCGACACCAAACGGGTCCAGCGCGGCCTTGCAGGTGCGGTGGAAGTGTTCGGCGTCTTCCTCGAAACCGTAGTACGGCGTCAGGTCCATGCCACCGCCGAACCAGCACACCGGCTGCCCGCCCTTCGGCGTGGCAGCGATCATGCGCACGTTCATGTGGACCGTCGGCACCATGGGGTTGCGCGGGTGAAACACCAGCGAGACGCCCATGGCCTCGAAAGGCGCCCCCGAGAGTTCCGGCCGGTGCTGGGTGGCCGATGGCGGCAAGGCGGGCCCTGTGACATGGGAGAACCCGCACCCCGCCCGCTCAAACACCGGGCCGTTTTCGAGGATCTGCGTGATCCCGCTGCCCTGCAGGCGCTCGCCCGCCGGCTTTTTCCAGCGGTCCACCACAAAGGAGCCACCGTCGACCACGGCGATGGTGGACGTGATGCGGTCCTGGAGGTTGACGAGGTGGTCGCGGACCCGCTGGGTGGGGTTTTTCATGGTCAGAGCGCCCGATAACCGATGTCGCGGCGGCACTGCATGCCGTCGAAGCGGATGCCATCGACCACGCCGTAGGCCTTCTGCTGCGCGGCGGCCACCGTGTCGGCCAGCGCCGTCACGCACAGCACGCGGCCGCCCGAGACCACCACCTGACCGTTGGCATCGGCCGTTCCGGCGTGAAACACCATGCGGTCGGCCTCGTCGGCTGGCAGGCCACTGATGGCGTCGCCCTTGCGCGGGTTCATGGGGTAACCGGCGGCGGCCAGCACCACGCCCAGCGCCACGCGCGGGTCCCAGTCCAGCGTCACCTGGTCCAGCTCGGCGCGGGTGGCCGAGAGCAGCACCTGGGCCAGGTTGGAACGCAGCCGCATCATGATCGGCTGGGTCTCCGGGTCGCCCATGCGGCAGTTGAATTCGAGCGTCTTCACACGGCCATCGGGCGTGATCATCAGGCCGGCGTACAGGAAACCGGTGTAAGGAATGCCGTCGGCCGCCATCCCACGCAGCGTGGGCAGGATCACCTCGTCCATGGCGCGCTGGTGCACCGCGGGCGTCACCACCGGCGCAGGCGAATAGGCGCCCATACCGCCGGTGTTCGGACCCTGGTCGGCGTCCAGCAGGCGCTTGTGGTCCTGGCTGGTGGCCAGCGCCAGCGCGTTCACTCCGTCGCACAGCACGATGAAGCTGGCCTCTTCGCCTTCGAGGAACTCCTCAATCACCACACGAGCGCCGCCTTCGTTGTGCGCCACGCCCAACTTGTTGTCCAGCAGCATGAAGTCGATGGCCTCGTGCGCTTCGACCAGCGACACCGCCACCACCACGCCCTTGCCCGCTGCCAGCCCGTCGGCCTTGATGACGATGGGCGCGCCCTTGGCGTCCACATAGGCATGGGCCTGCGCCGCGTCGGTGAAGGTCTGGTAGTCGGCCGTGGGAATCCCATGGCGCTGCATGAAGGCCTTGCTGAAGGCCTTGGAGCTTTCCAGTTGCGCGGCCTTCTGCGTCGGGCCGAAGATGGCCAGGCCGTGGGCACGGAACTCGTCCACCACCCCCGTCGCCAGCGGCGCCTCGGGGCCAACCACGGTCAGGCCGATGCCGTGGGCCTGCGCCCATTCGCGCAGCGCCACCTTGTCGGTGATGGGCAGATTCGTCAGCTGCGCATCACGCGCCGTGCCGGCGTTGCCAGGTGCCACGAACACCTGCTCCACACCTCTGGACTGCTTGAGCTTCCACGCCAGTGCGTGTTCGCGGCCACCGCCGCCGATCACGAGGACTTTCATTCGTTGATCTCGGCGTTGTGGAAAACCTCTTGGACATCGTCCAGATCTTCGATGATGTCCAGCAGCTTCTGCATGCGGGCCGCATCTTCACCGGTCAGCTCGATGGTGTTTTCAGGCCGCATGGTGACCTCGGCAACCTCAGGCTTGAGGCCTGCGGCCTCCAGCGCATTCTTCACCGCCTCGAAGTCGGTGTAGGCGGTCAGCACCTCGATGGCGCCGTCGTCGTCGGTGATCACGTCCTCGGCACCGGCTTCCAGCGCCACTTCCATCACCTTGTCCTCGCTCGTGCCCGGCGCAAAGATGATCTGGCCGCAGTGCTTGAACTGGAAGGCCACCGAACCTTCGGTGCCCAGGTTGCCGCCGTACTTGCTGAAGGCGTGGCGAATCTCGGCGACGGTGCGCACCTTGTTGTCGGTCATGGTGTCGACGATGATCGCCGCGCCACCGATGCCATAACCCTCGTAGCGGATCTCTTCCAGCGCCTGGCCTTCAAGGTTGCCCGAGGCCTTGTCCACGTTGTACTTGATGCGGTCGGCCGGCATGTTGGCCGCCTTGGCCTTGTCAATCGCCAGCCGCAGGCGCGGGTTCATGGCCGGGTCACCTCCGCCCGTTCGGGCTGCGACCGTGATCTCGCGGATCACCCGCGTCCAGATCTTGCCCCGCTTCTCATCCTGCCGGCCCTTGCGGTGTTGAATGTTGGCCCATTTGCTGTGTCCAGCCACGAGAGAGTCCTTTTTTCTGACCAGAATTTGGTGTAATAACCTTCGATTTTACGACCCACCCTCCCCCCTCTCTGCAAGGATGCCCGACATGGCCGAACCGATGCTGATCGCCCAGAACGCCAGTACACAGTGCCACCTGCTGCCCGGTCTGGCCAACCGCCACGGGCTGATCACCGGCGCCACCGGTACCGGCAAGACGGTGACGCTGCAGACCCTGGCCGAGCAGTTCTCCAACATCGGTGTGCCGGTGTTCATGGCCGACGTCAAGGGCGACCTCACGGGCATCAGCCAGACCGGCAACCTGCCCGACAAGGTGCGCAAGATCCTGGCCGACCGCGGCCTCACCCCCACCCCGCCTCAAGCCTGTCCCACCACGCTGTGGGACGTATTTGGCGAACAAGGGCATCCGGTGCGCGCCACCGTGTCGGACATGGGTCCGCTTCTGCTCTCGCGCATGCTCGACCTGAACGACACCCAGGCCGGCGTGCTCAACCTGGTCTTCAAGATCGCTGACGACAACGGCCTGCTGCTGCTGGACATGAAAGACCTGCGCGCCATGCTGCAGCACGTGGGCGACAACGCCAAGCAGTTCACCACCGAGTACGGCAACATCAGCGCGGCCAGCATCGGCGCCATCCAGCGCGGCCTGCTGCAGATCGAACAGCAAGGCGGCGACAAGTTCTTCGGCGAGCCCATGCTCGACATCAGCGACTTCATGCAGACGGTGGGTGGCAAGGGCGTGATCAACGTGCTGACCGCCGACAAGCTGCTGAACGCGCCGCGCCTGTACGCCACCTTCCTGCTGTGGATGCTGTCGGAGCTGTTCGAGAGCCTGCCCGAGATCGGCGACCCCGAGAAACCCAAGCTGGTGTTCTTCTTCGACGAAGCCCACCTGCTGTTCGACGAAGCGCCCAAGATCCTGGTCGAGCGCATCGAACTGGTGGTGCGCCTGGTGCGTTCCAAAGGCGTCGGCGTGTATTTCGTGACGCAGAACCCGCTGGACATCCCGGATTCCGTACTCGGGCAGTTGGGCAACCGCGTGCAGCACGCGCTGCGCGCCTTCACCCCGCGCGACCAGAAGGCCGTCAAGGCGACCGCCGAGACCATGCGCCCAAAAGCCGGACTGGACATCGAAGCCGCCATCACCGAGCTGGCGGTGGGCGAGGCGCTGGTCAGCCTGCTCGACAGCAAAGGACGCCCGAGCGAGACGGAGCGCGTGTTCGTGCTGCCCCCGGGCAGCCAGCTCGGGCCCATCACCCCCGAACAGCGCAAAGCGCTGCTCCAGGGTTCGCTGGTGGCCGGCGTGTACGAGAAGGTGGTGGACCGCGAAAGCGCCTATGAGATGTTCCGCAAGCATGCGGGTGCCGCAGACGATGCCGACGCCGCACCGCAAGATGCACCCAAGACCCCTCGCATCCCCGGCGCTGCAGGCAAGAAAGCCGAAGCGGAAAGCGGCGGCATCGGCGGCATGCTGAACGAAGCGCTGTTTGGTCGGACCGGCCCGCGCGGTGGACAGTACGACGGCATCGTCCAGACCATGGCCAAGACCGCCGCCCGCAGCGTGGCCAGCGGCATCGGTCGCCAGATCGTGCGCGGCGTGCTGGGCAGTCTGCTCGGCGGCAAGCGCTGAACCTTCAAACCATTCGCCAAGGACCTTACATATGCCCCAGCGCTTCTTAGCTCATGCCTGCCTGGTCGGCCTCAGTGCCCTGTTGAGCGCCTGCGGCGGCGGCGACAGTGGCGACGACGCCGGCAGCTCGGCCGAGAAGGTGGCCAGCTGTGGCCTCAGTGGCGGCCCGTTGCGCATCATGCCTCTGGGCGACTCCATCACCGAGGGCGAAGCCGGCCACAACAGCTACCGCCGGGTGCTGTGGCAGCGCCTGAACGGCGCGGGCTGCTCGGTCAACCTGGTCGGCAGCAAATCGGGCGTGTCCAGAGGCTCACGCGACAGCGGGTCGGTCAACCCACCCAACGCCGACTTCGACCTGGACCACGAAGGCTACTGGGACTATTCGGTCAACGAGCTCGCGCCCCGGGTGGGCGGGCTGGTGGCCCAGGCACAGCCCGATGTCGTTCTGGTGCATCTGGGCACCAACGACGTGCTCGCAGGCCAGTCGGCCAGTGGCATCGCCGCCGAGCTCGGCGGCGTCATCGACGCGATCCGCGCAGGCAAGCCGGACGCCCACATCCTGCTGGCCAAAATCATCCCGGCGGCACCCGACCCCTCCGGCACCGCAGCCCTCAACCGCCTGATCGACGGCGTCGCGTCCGGCCGTTCCAGCGCCACATCGCCGATCGCGGTGGTCAACCAGGCCAGTGGATATTCCACCGGCGACAACTACGACGGCGTCCATCCCAATGTCAGCGGGGAGTCCAAGCTGGGCAACCGCTGGGCGGACGCCGTGCTCGCCTGGCGGACTCAGTGATCGCCGGGTCTTCGGCTCGCTGCGCCCAAAAAGAAACCCGGCATTGCCGGGTTTCTTTTTGAACATGCCGGCGGTGATCAGCCCGCTGTGGCCTCTTCGGGCTTGGCCTTGCCTTCCTTCTTGGGCAGCGGCTGGATGTCGAGTTTGACCTCCTGCGTTTCCTTGCCGTCCTCGCCGACCTTGGACTCCAGGTCCACCGTCAGGCGCCCGCCCTCGGTCAGGCGTCCGAACAGCAGCTCGTCGGCCAGCGCGCGGCGAATGGTGTCCTGGATCAGGCGCTGCATCGGACGCGCCCCCATCAACGGGTCGAAACCCTTCTTGGCCAGGTGCTTGCGCAGCGTGTCGGTGAAGGTGACCTCCACTTTCTTCTCGGCCAGTTGGCCTTCCAGCTGCAGCAGGAACTTGTCCACCACGCGCATGATGATCTGCTCATCCAGCGCCTTGAAGCTGACGATGGCGTCCAGCCGGTTGCGGAACTCCGGCGTGAACAGGCGTTTGATATCGCCCATTTCGTCGCCGGCCACACGCGGGTTCGTGAAGCCGATGGTCGCCTTGTTCATGGTCTCGGCGCCCGCATTGGTCGTCATGATGATGATGACGTTGCGGAAGTCGGCCTTGCGCCCGTTGTTGTCCGTCAGCGTGCCATGGTCCATCACCTGCAGCAGCACGTTGAAGATGTCGGGGTGTGCCTTCTCGATCTCGTCCAACAGCAGCACGCAATGCGGCTTCTTGGTGATGGCCTCGGTCAGCAGACCGCCCTGGTCGAAACCGACATAGCCCGGAGGCGCGCCGATCAGGCGGCTGACCGCGTGCCGCTCCATGTACTCCGACATGTCGAAGCGGATCAGGTCGATGCCCATGATGTAGGCCAGCTGCTTGGCGGCTTCGGTCTTGCCGACGCCGGTGGGGCCGCTGAACAGGAAGGCGCCGATCGGCTTGTCGGCTTTGCCCAGCCCCGAGCGCGCCATCTTGACGCTGGCGGCCAGCACCTCCAGCGCCTTGTCCTGGCCGAACACGACGCTCTTGAGGTCGCGCTCCAAGGTCTGCAGCTTGCCTCGGTCATCATTGGACACGTTCGCAGGCGGAATGCGCGCGATCTTGGCCACGATTTCCTCGATCTCGGCCTTGCCGATGGTCTTCTTCCGCTTGGAAGGCGTGAGGATGCGCTGCGCCGCACCGGCCTCGTCGATCACGTCGATGGCCTTGTCCGGCAGATGGCGGTCGTTGATGTACTTGGCCGAGAGCTCTGCGGCGGCCTGAAGGGCGGCCACCGCGTACTTGACGCTGTGGTGCTCCTCGAAACGGCTCTTGAGCCCCTTCAGGATATCCACCGTCTGCTCCACCGTCGGTTCGACCACATCCACCTTCTGGAAGCGGCGGGACAGCGCCGCGTCCTTCTCGAAGATGCCGCGGTACTCGGTGAAGGTGGTGGCGCCGATGCACTTGAGCTGGCCGCTGGACAGCGCCGGTTTGAGCAGGTTCGAGGCGTCCAGCGTCCCGCCCGAAGCCGCACCGGCCCCGATGAGCGTGTGGATCTCGTCAATGAACAGGATGGCGTTGGGCTTGTCCTTGAGCGACTTCAGGACAGCCTTGAGGCGCTGTTCGAAATCACCCCGGTATTTGGTGCCCGCCAGCAAAGCGCCCATGTCGAGCGAGTACACGGTGGCCTCGGCCAAGATGTCGGGCACATCATTCTGCGTGATGCGCCAAGCCAGGCCTTCGGCGATCGCGGTCTTGCCCACGCCAGCCTCACCGACCAGCAGCGGGTTGTTCTTGCGGCGGCGGCAGAGGATCTGGATCGTGCGCTCGACCTCGTACTCGCGGCCGATCAACGGGTCGATCTTTCCTTCCTTGGCCGCCTGGTTGAGGTTCTGGGTGAACTGCTCCAGCGGTGACTGTTTTTCGTTGCTCTTGGCCTCGGCGCCCTGCTCCTCGTTGTCCGCAGCACTTTCGCCAGGCTTGGACGACTCGGGAGGATCGCTCTTGCGGATGCCGTGGGCGATGAAATTCACCACGTCCAGGCGCGTCACGCCTTGCTGGTGCAGGTAGTACACGGCATGCGAATCCTTCTCGCCGAAGATGGCCACCAGCACGTTCGCACCGGTCACCTCTTTCTTGCCGTTGCCGGTGGACTGCACGTGCATGATCGCGCGCTGGATCACCCGCTGGAACCCCAGCGTGGGCTGCGTGTCCACCTCGTCGGTGCCGGCCACCTGGGGCGTGTTGTCCTTGATGAAGTTCGTCAGGGACTTGCGCAGGTCGTCGATATTGGCCGAGCAGGCGCGCAGCACCTCGGCCGCGCTGGGGTTGTCCAGCAGCGCCAAGAGCAGGTGCTCAACCGTGATGAATTCGTGTCGTTGCTGGCGAGCCTCAACGAAGGCCATATGCAAGCTGACTTCAAGTTCCTGGGCAATCATGGACGCTTCCTTTGGGCTGGTGAGAATCTGAAACGCAAGCGTTCGGGTAGAGGTTTACAGGGAAGAGACCATCAGTTGGGGTAGACCCGCCGTTATTCAACCGGTTCACTCAGACATTGCAGCGGGTGACCAGCGGCTCGGGATGCCGCCAGCACCTGATCGACCTTGGTGCTGGCCACGTCCCGGGTGTAGATGCCGCAGATGCCTTTGCCCTCCAGGTGGATCTTGAGCATGATCTGGGTGGCCGTCTCCCGGTCCTTGCTGAAAAACTCCTGGATCACGTGCACGACAAACTCCATGGGCGTGAAGTCGTCGTTGAGCAACACGACCTGAAACATCTGTGGTGGCTTGGTTCGCTGGGTGCGCCGCTCAAGCACCACCGAGTCATCGCTGCCGACGCCTGTCGGAGCGGCTGGAACTGGGGGTTTCTTCGGTATCTGCGTGGCCATGAAAATGATTCTAGCGGCCAGCTGACTCGCAAGTCGGGCTGTGGACATGTCCAGGCAAGTTCCGGCTGGCGGGCTGCGCCTGCCGGGTGCCTGGTATCTCTGTTGCTGACCCTTTCCATGGCGCCATTGTCCGCCTGGATGCCAAGAAAAAACCGCCAAGGAATGGCAATTCCTGGCGGCTTTTGTGCCCTTTCCCCGGAGGGAGAAAGACCGGACCTACATGTGGTCGATCATGACCTGCCCGAAACCGGAACAGGACACCTGGGTGGCCCCGTCCATCAGCCGAGCGAAGTCGTAGGTCACCTTCTTGGAGAGAATGGCCTGCTCCATGGCCGAAATGATCAGGTCGGCGGCCTCCGTCCAGCCCATGTGGCGCAACATCATTTCAGCCGACAGGATCTCGGATCCGGGATTTACGTAGTCCTTGCCGGCGTATTTCGGCGCGGTGCCGTGGGTGGCTTCGAAGCAGGCCACCGAGTCGGACAGGTTGGCGCCCGGGGCGATGCCAATGCCGCCCACCTGGGCCGCCAGGGCGTCAGAGACGTAGTCGCCATTGAGGTTGAGCGTGGCGATCACCGAGTATTCGGCCGGACGCAGCAGGATCTGCTGCAGGAAGGCGTCCGCAATCGAGTCCTTGATCACGATGTTGCGGCCGGTTTTGGGGTTCTTGAACTGGCACCACGGGCCTCCGTCGATGGGCTCGGCGCCGAATTCCTTCTGGGCCAGGGCATAACCCCAGTCGCGGAAACCGCCCTCGGTGAACTTCATGATGTTGCCCTTGTGGACCAGGGTCACGCTGGGCTTGTCGTTGTCGATCGCGTACTGGATCGCCTTGCGCACCAGCCGCTCGGTGCCCTCGATCGACACCGGCTTGATGCCGATGCCTGAAGTTTCAGGGAAGCGGATTTTGGTCACGCCCATCTCGTCCTGCAGGAACTTGATCAGCTTCTTCGCCTTGTCACTCTGGGCGGCGTATTCGATGCCGGCGTAGATGTCTTCCGAGTTTTCTCGGAAGATCACCATGTTGGTCTTCTCGGGTTCCTTCAGCGGCGAAGGCACGCCCTTGAAATACTGCACCGGCCGCAGGCACACGTACAGGTCCAGCTCCTGGCGCAACGCAACGTTCAGAGAACGGATCCCGCCCCCCACCGGCGTGGTCAGAGGGCCCTTGATCGAGACCACATACTCCCTGAGCGCGGCCAGCGTCTCTTCCGGCAGCCAGACGTCGGGGCCATACACCTTGGTCGACTTCTCGCCCGCGAACACCTCCATCCAGTGGATCCTGCGCTTGCCGCCGTAGGCTTTCTCCACGGCCGCGTCAACCACCTTGAGCATCACCGGTGTGATGTCCAGACCGGTGCCATCGCCTTCGATGTAGGGAACGATAGGCTCATCCGGCACGTTCAGCGACATGTCCTGATTGACAGTGATCTTCTGGCCCTGGGCCGGCACCTTGATGTGCTGATACATGGAAAACGATCTCCGGTGGAATGATGGATGCGGCAACTCTGAGGCCGGAATCGGCTCAGACAGCCGGAAATTCTATTCCGCCTGACAAGACTGATCGCGCACAATGCGCGCTTGCACGACACGAGAACCTCCCTATGATTCGCCGGACCACCCTCCTCGGCCTGCTGGCCCTGTTCGTCTCTCCTGCTTGGTCGCAGACTGCTCCGCAACTCGACCTGCCCAAGGTCACGCTGAAGGCGGGCATGCACCTGATTCACGCCCAGGTGGCCTCCACTCCTGAACAGCGGGCGACGGGTCTCATGTTCCGTTCTGAGATGCCCGCCAACGAAGGCATGCTGTTCGTTTTCGAGGAGTCCGCGGGGCAGTGCTTCTGGATGAAGAACACCCTGCTGCCCCTCACCGCTGCCTTTGTGGCCGACGACGGCACCATCGTCAACCTGGCGGACATGAAACCCAGGACGCTGGACTCCCACTGTTCCGCCAAGCCGGTGCGGTACGTGCTGGAGATGCACCAGGGCTGGTTCGCCAAGCGCGGCATTCAGGCGGGGTCTCGGCTTGGCGGGCTGCCCTTCGAAGGACGGCGCTGAACCACAACGCCAATAAAAAAGCCCGCCGTGAGGCGGGCTTTTTTGATGGTGGGTAACGGCCAAACCAGAATCAGGCCACCAGTTCCAGCGCAGCATTGAGCGTCTTGCTCGGACGCATCACCGTGGAGAGCTTTTCGAAGTCGGGCTTGTAGTAACCGCCGATGTCCACCGGCTTGCCCTGGACCTCGATCAGCTCTGCGACGATGGCCTGCTCGTTGTCCGCCAGCTGCTTGGCCAGCGGCGCAAACTTGGCAGCCATTTCGGCATCCTCGGTCTGCGCGGCCAGTTCCTGTGCCCAGTACAGAGCCAGGTAGAACTGGCTGCCCCGGTTGTCAAGCTGGCCGGTCTTGGGCGACGGATTCTTGTTGTTGTCCAGCAGTTTGCCGGTGGCGCTGTCCAACGTCTTGGCCAAGAGCTTGGCTTTGCTGTTGCCGGTCTTCAGGCCCAGGTCCTCCAGCGACACGGCCAAGGCCAGGAATTCACCCAGCGAGTCCCAGCGCAGGTGGTTCTCTTCCACCAGCTGCTGCACGTGCTTGGGTGCCGAACCACCGGCGCCCGTTTCGTACATGCCACCACCGGCCATCAGCGGCACGATGGACAGCATCTTGGCCGAGGTGCCCAGTTCCATGATGGGGAACAGGTCGGTCAGGTAGTCGCGCAGGATGTTGCCGGTGGCGCTGATGGTGTCCAGGCCACGGATCACACGCTCCAGCGTGTAGCGCATCGCACGCACCTGGCTCATGATCTGGATATCCAGACCGTTGGTGTCGTGCTCGTGCAGGTACATCTTGACCTTGCGGATCAGCTGGGCTTCGTGCGGGCGGTACGCGTCCAGCCAGAACACCACCGGCATGCCGGAATTGCGGGCGCGGTTGACGGCCAGCTTGACCCAGTCGCGGATGGCGGCGTCCTTGACCTGACACATGCGCCAGATGTCGCCCTCTTCCACGTTCTGGCTCAGCAGCACCTCGCCGGTTTCCAGGTCGGTGATGTTGGCGATGCCGTCCTCGGGGATCTCGAAGGTCTTGTCGTGTGAGCCGTATTCCTCGGCCTGCTGGGCCATCAGGCCGACGTTGGGCACCGTGCCCATGGTCTTGGGGTCGAAGGCGCCGTGCCACTTGCAGAAGTTGATCATCTCCTGGTAAATGCGGGCGAAGGTCGACTCCGGCATCACGGCCTTGACGTCCTTCAGGCGGCCGTTCGCGTCCCACATCTTGCCGCCGTTGCGGATCATGGCCGGCATCGAGGCGTCGACGATCACGTCATTGGGCGAGTGGAAGTTGGTGATGCCCTTGGCCGAGTCGACCATGGCCAGCTCGGGACGGTGCTCATGGCAGGCATGCAGGTCGCGCTTGATCTCGTCCTGCTTGGACTGCGGCAGCTTGGCGATCTTGTTGTACAGATCGACCATGCCGTTGTTGACGTTGACGCCCAGCTCCTTGAACAGCTCGCCGTGCTTCTCGAAGGCTTCCTTGTAGAAGATTTTCACGCAGTGGCCGAACACGATGGGGTGCGAGACTTTCATCATGGTGGCCTTGACGTGCAGCGAGAACATCACGCCGGTCTTGCGGGCATCCTCGATTTCCTTCTCGTAGAAAGCCAGCAGGGCCTTCTTGCTCATGAACATCGAGTCGATGACTTCGCGGTCGAGCAGGGAAACCTTGGGCTTGAGCACGATGGTCTTGCCGCTCTTGGTGATCAGCTCCATCTTCACGTCGCGTGCCTTGTCCAGCGTGATCGACTTCTCACCGTGGTAGAAGTCGCCGGCGTGCATGTGAGACACGTGCGATTGCGAAGCTTGGCTCCATTCGGCCATGCTGTGTGGGTTCTTGCGGGCGAACTCTTTCACCGCACGGGGGGCGCGGCGGTCCGAGTTGCCTTCGCGCAGCACCGGGTTCACGGCCGAGCCGGTGCACTTGGCGTAACGCGCCTTGATGGCCTTTTCTTCGTCGTTCTTCGGGTTCTCGGGGTAGTCGGGAATCTTGTAGCCCTTGGCCTGAAGTTCCTTGATGGCCGCCACCAGCTGCGACACGGAGGCGCTGATGTTGGGCAGCTTGATGATGTTGGCCTCGGGGCGCAGCGTCAGCTTGCCCAGCTCGCCCAGGTAGTCCGGCACCCGCTGCTCTTCGGTCAGGTATTCGGGGAACTGCGCCAGGATGCGGGCGGCGACGGAGATGTCGCTGGTGGTCACGTTGACGCCCGCGGGGGCGGCAAAGGTGCGGATGATGGGCAGGAACGACGCCGTCGCCAGCAGGGGCGCTTCGTCGGTGAGGGTGTAAACGATGGTCGAGGACGGTTGGCTCATGGCATGGCTCCTGATGTCGTTGTTGGAAATCCGCCGCTCCCGACAAACTCGGGGCAAGCGGTCGATGGTGTGGGATTTTGCTTTCAGTCCTCTGACCTCGGCTTCAAAATTCGAAGTGTTATCTCACATAACAAAATTGAACATCAAAAACTCCAACTTTTTTTCACCGTTGCCTTGACCTCATGGGTCCGAGGCCATGAAAAAAGCCCGAAGGCATGCACCTTCGGGCTTCGCCGAACCGGATTGGTCCGTCGCCGTCAGGCGAAGTTGCTTTCGGCAAACGACCAGTTGACCAGCTTGTCCAGGAAGGTTTCAACGAACTTCGGCCGCAGGTTGCGGTAGTCGATGTAGTAAGCGTGTTCCCAGACGTCCACGGTCAGCAGGGCCTTGTCACCGGTCGTCAGGGGCGTGCCAGCGGCGCCCATGTTGACGATGTCGACGGTGCCGTCCACCTTCTTCACCAGCCAGGTCCAGCCGGAACCGAAGTTGCCCACGGCGGACTTGACGAAGGCTTCTTTGAAAGCCGCGTAGCTGCCCCACTTGGCGTTGATCGCAGCGGCCAGCGCACCGGAAGGCTCACCGCCGCCGTTGGGCTTCATGCAATTCCAGAAGAAGGTGTGGTTCCAGATCTGGGCGGCGTTGTTGTAGATGCCACCGCTGGACTTCTTGACGATCGATTCGAGGTCCATGGACTCGAACTCGGTGCCCTTCTGCAGGTTGTTGAGGTTCACCACGTAAGCGTTGTGGTGCTTGCCGTGGTGGAACTCCAGCGTTTCCTTGGAGTAGTGAGGTGCCAGGGCGTCGATGGCGTACGGCAGTGCGGGCAGGGTGTGTTCCATGTGGGGTCCTCGTCTGTTGAGTGGGAAAAGTCCGGCGCATTGTAGGCAACACGTTGAACCGCTGCTGCCCTCAGGGGAAAAGAGGCCCGCCCTTCAACGGTCCACAGTCAGATCCACCGAACCGTCCGCCAGGGTCGCCGTGACGGATTGGCCCGGCCGCACCTGCGCGGCCTGGGTGATCGCGCGTCCATCACGGTCTGAGAGAAATGCATAGCCCCGTTCGAGCACCAGCATCGGATCCAGCAGGCCGAGCGCCGCACCGCAACGATCCAGCCGCTGCACGTGCGCCGACAGCGCGTGTGCGACCGCCTGGGGCAGCGTGGAGGACAGCCGCTCGAGATAGAGAGCGTGGCGCTGCTGTCTCAGCTGCACCGCCGACGTGAGCCGGTGCTGCAGGGCCGACAGCCGCTGGCTGCTGTCGTGCAGACGGCCAGAGGGGCGCCCCAGCCGCTGGGCCAGCCGGTCCAGCCGCTGCGCCCGCAGGTCCAGCCCCCGCCAGACCACATCCCTGAGATTGGTTTCGAGCTGCTCCAGCTCGTCAAGCCGCTGTTGCCGGGTCAGTGCGCACAGCTCGGCCGCCGCCGTGGGCGTGGGGGCCCGCAGGTCGGCCGCAAAGTCGGAAAGCGTGAAATCGGTCTCGTGCCCGACGCCGCAGACCAACGGCATGGGCGCGCGCACGACCGTGCGCACCACCGATTCGTCGTTGAACGCCCAGAGGTCTTCCAGCGATCCCCCTCCACGAACCAGCAGAAGCACATCGCCTTCGCCGGAGTCCCTGAAGCGCTGGTAGGCCTGCTCCAGCGCCCGGCAGATTTCCTGCGGCGCCTGTGCCCCTTGCACCGACGCAGGATGCACCAGCACTGGTATGTGGGGCACCCGCCGCCGCAGTGCGGTTACCACGTCGCGCAGCGCAGCGGCTCCCAGCGAGGTCACCACCGCGATGCTCCGGGGCTGCGACGGCAACCCCCGTTTGCGCCGGGGGTCAAACAGCCCCTCCGCCTCCAGCTTAGCCTTGAGCCGGATGAACTGTTCGAACAAAGCGCCCTGCCCCGCCGGTTTGAGCGCTTCAACGATCAGCTGCAGATCCCCACGCGGACCATAGACATCCAGCCGGCCCTGAGCTTGCACCAGCAGCCCATCCCGCGGAACAAACTGCAGCTGATCCGCCGCACGGCGGAACATGGCACAACGCAACTGCCCCGATTCGTCCTTCAGCGAGAAGTAGCAGTGTCCGCTGGCGGCACGGGAGAAGCCCGAGATCTCGCCACGAACTGCCACGGGGTTGAAGCGCACAGACAAGACGTCCGCAATCGCTTGCATCAGCGGCCCAACCGCCCACACGCGCCGCGCAGAGCCGTCGTCCTGGGTGAAAAACGGCTCAGACACAGGCATCTCCGGACCGAACCTGTCCACAAGGCGCGCCGTTGCTGGAATCCGTACCCTCTACCCCCGTGTCATCTAGGACCTGCGGGAAGTGGCTTGATTTCAAAGCACTTTGGGCTGCCTGTTTTGTCATCGAACTGTTGAAACGCAGACGTTTGGCGGGATGCGCCGCCATCGAGGCACGGTTCTGCACAAAGTTATCCACAGAATCTGTGCATGGACCCAAGGGTCGGGTTCGGGTGGAGAGGCTGGTGCATCGGCGCAGGACTGCCGCGGGCGGTCGCAGGGGCTGAGACATAATCAAAAGATTGCACCGGAGCCCTGATTTGTTTTCCATCATACAAGCCGCTGGCTGGCCGATCTGGCCCCTCATCTTCTGTTCAGTGATCGCTCTCGCCCTCGTGATCGAGCGTTTTGTCAGCCTCAAGGCGGCCAAGGTTCTGCCTCCACAACTGCTCGAGGAAGCCATCATGGTTTCCCGCAACGGCGTCCCCAACCCGGATGTGGTCACCCAGCTGGAGCAGAACTCGGTGTTTGGCGAGGTGCTCGCCAGCGGCTTTCGGACCCTGAACAACAACCCCAGGGCCACCGAAGACGACCTGAGATCTTCACTGGAGGGCGCGGGACGCATCGCCGGTTCGCGGCTGCAACGCTACCTGGGGGCGCTGGCCACGATCGCCTCCGCAGCCCCTCTGCTGGGTCTGCTGGGCACGGTGATCGGCATGATCGAGATCTTCGGCTCCCAGGGTGGCGACGGTGGCATGGGCACCATGCCGGGCGGCGGCAATCCCACCCAGCTGGCGCACGGCATCTCGATCGCCCTGTACAACACCGCTTTTGGCCTGATGGTGGCCATTCCCGCGCTGATTTTCTGGCGCTATTTCCGCGCCCGGGTCGACGACTACCTGCTGGCCATGGAAGTCGCCACGGAGCGGTTCGTCCGCCACCTGGTGACACTGCGCAACAAGTAAGCAGCGCCCGGGAACCCCGCATGAACTTCCGTCCTGGAACCCGTGATGAGCCGGAGATCAACCTGATCCCTTTCATCGACATCCTGCTGGTCGTGCTGATCTTCCTGATGCTGACCACGACCTACAGCAAGTACACGCAGCTGCAGGTCAATCTGCCGGTGGCCGATTCCGAGGCCCAGCGCAGCGCCCCGAAGGAAGTCATCGTCTCGGTCAGCAGCGACGGCCGCTACGCGATCAACCAGTCGATGCTGGACGGCTCGTCCGTCGAGTCGCTCACCCGTGCGCTCGAAGAAGCAACGCAGGACACACGCGACATGGTGATCATCATCAGCGCAGATGCCGCGGCCACCCACCAGTCGGTGATCAACGTGATGGATGCGGCGCGGCGCGCCGGGCTGGTGCAGATCACCTTCGCCACCCAGCAGTCCGGCTCGGCCCCCTCGCGCGGCAAGTCCTGACCCCCCCGCCATGACACGCCCGGACGCCGAAGCCCGGTGGCAAGCGATCTGGGCGCAGCGGGGCTGGAAAGCCCGCCTTCTGTGGCCGATGTCCCAGATCTACCGGGCGCTGGTCGGCTTGCGGCGGCGCCGCTACGCACAGGGTCAATGGCCAGTGGAACGCCTGCCCGTGCCGGTGATCGTGATCGGCAACGTGGTGGTCGGTGGCGCGGGCAAAACGCCCACGGTGATGGCGCTGATCTCCCATCTGCGCTCGCGGGGCTGGTCGCCGGGCGTGGTGTCCCGGGGGCACGGGAGGCTGGGTGAAGGACTGCTGGAGCTCACATCCGGGACAACGGCCTCGGAGGCTGGGGACGAACCCACCCTGATTCACCGGAGCACAGGCGTGCCGGTCGTGGTGGGAAGGCGTCGTGCGCACGCTGCCCGTGCACTGCTGGCGGCGCACCCCGAGGTGGACCTGCTGCTGTGCGACGATGGGTTGCAGCATCTGGCACTGGGACGTGACATCGCCATCGCGGTGTTCGATGACCGGGGCACCGGCAACGGATGGCTGCTGCCGGCGGGCCTGCTCAGGGAGCCCTGGCCTCCTGCCGCGGAAGACCCGTTCTCGCCACAGTTTGTCTTGCTGCAGCGACGGGCTGACTCCGCACCGGTCTCGCCCCCTGCCTTGCCCGTGGGCGCGACCTTGTTTGTGGCCACCCGGCGTCTCGCTGGCGTCGCCCGCGGTCCTAGTGGCAGTGAACGACCGTTGTCCGAACTGGCGGGCCAGGACCTGGTGGCCGTGGCCGGCATCGCCCGGCCGGATGTCTTCTTCGAAATGCTGCGCAACCAGGGGCTGACCCTGTCCCGGTGCATGGCCCTGCCAGACCACGCGCCGCCGGACGCCTACCAGGCAGTCCTGGATTCACCCTCATCCACCGTGGTGTGCACGGAAAAAGATGCGGTCAAGCTGTTCGCCCAGGCACTGGCGCTGCCAGCCGACCGGCGCCCGTCCCTGTGGACGGTGCCATTGGAGCTTCAGCTCGACCCGGCCTTTCTGGCTGAACTGGATCATCGGCTGGAGGCTCTGCGTGCAAGCGCGCGACTATCATCGCGGCATGGATACCAAACTGCTTGAACTGCTGGTCTGCCCCGTCACCAAAGGCCCTCTGATCTTCGACCGCGAGGCCCAGGAACTGATCTCTCGCAGCGCCCGCCTGGCCTATCCGGTGCGCGACGGCATTCCCATTCTCCTGGAGCACGAAGCCCGGACACTGAGCGACGAAGAAGCCGCTCGGCCACCGGCGCCCACCGCATGAGCGCGGCTGTCCGGACACCGGCCTTCAGCGTGCTGATTCCGGCGCGCATGGCCTCCAGCCGCCTCCCAGATAAACCTCTGGCAGACATTGCGGGCCTGCCCATGGTTGTTCGTGTGGCCCGGCAGGCGCTGCTCAGCGGCGCCCGCCAGGTGGTGGTGGCGGCCGACGATCCCCGCATCCTGAGCGCCTGTGCGGAGCATGGCGTCACGGCGCTGCTCACCCGTTCCGACCACCCCTCCGGCAGCGACCGGCTGGCCGAAGCCTGTGAACTGCTTGGCCTGGCTGACGACGAGCTCGTGGTGAATGTGCAGGGGGACGAGCCGCTGGTGGACCCCGCGCTCATCGCCGCAGTGGCCACGCAGCTGGCGCAAAGGCCCGATTGCGTGATGAGCACCGCCGCCCACGCCATTGAGCAGGTGGAAGACTTTCTCAATCCGAACGTGGTCAAGGTGGTGCTCGACCGGCGGCAGGTGGCGCTGTATTTCAGCCGCGCGCCCATCGCCTGGTGGCGCGACGGCATGTCGAACGGCCAGCCGCTCAGCCTGCCTTCGCCGGCCCCTTGGCGGCACATCGGCGTCTACGGATACCGGGCGGGTTTCCTGCGCCGTTTTCCGTCGCTGGAGCCGGCACCGCTGGAACTGACGGAGTCGCTGGAGCAACTGCGCACCCTATGGCACGGTGAGCGCATTGCGGTGCATCTCGCGACCCATGCGGCCGCTCCCGGTGTGGACACCCCCACGGACCTGGAAAGGGTCCGGGCGCTGCTCCGGAAGTCTTGAACTGCGACACTGTCTGTAAGGCAGTGTCGGGGTAGGCCATGCTATCCTCGTTCGACCCTCGATACCGGGGCCAGCTCAGCCGCGGAGACAGGCGAGCACGAATGAAACACTGATACAAGGAAGACGATGAGACTGATCCTGTTGGGCGCTCCTGGTGCGGGCAAGGGCACACAAGCCACCTTCATCTGCCAGAAGTACGGCATCCCCCAGATCTCGACCGGCGACATGCTGCGTGCCGCCGTGAAGGCTGGCACGCCTCTGGGCATGCAGGCCAAGGCGGTCATGGACGCCGGTGGCCTGGTGAGTGACGACCTGATCATCAACCTCGTCAAGGAACGCATTGCCCAGCCCGACTGCGCCAGCGGCTTCCTGTTCGATGGCTTCCCGCGCACCATCCCGCAGGCCGACGCTATGAAAGCGGCCGGCGTGAAGCTGGACTACGTGCTGGAAATCGACGTGCCGTTCGACGCCATCATCGAACGCATGAGCGGCCGCCGCTCACACCCCGCCTCAGGGCGCACCTACCACGTGAAATTCAACCCGCCCAAGGTGGAAGGCAAGGACGACGTCACCGGTGAACCGCTGATCCAGCGCGACGATGACAAGGAAGAAACGGTCAAGAAGCGCCTGGAGGTGTACAGCGCCCAGACCCGACCGCTGGTCGACTACTACAGCCAGTGGGCCAGGACAGATCCGGCCTCCGCCCCCAAGTACCGCGCCATCAGCGGCACCGGCTCGGTGGATGAGATCACAGCCCGCGCGTTCCAGGCCCTGGCCGCCTGACCCAGCGCCCACTCCTCCTGCAAACCCGGCAACTTGCCGGGTTTCTTTTTTTGTCGTTGCAACGGGCTGGCGCGTCAGGGTTCCAGCAGCGAGAGTGCCAGAGCCAGCCGCGCCTTCACAGGGGGCAGTCCGGCGGAGTCGGGCATGGGATTGGCCGTGTCAGGAATCACACGCCCTCGGGCACAGCGCGTGGCCCTGACCACCCGCACACCACGGGCCATGGCCTCCAACAAGGCCGAGGCCAGCGACTGGTGAACCGTGCCGTTGCCGGTGGCAGCCACCACAATGCCCTGCGGACGCAGTGCCGGGTCCGCCTGCAGCAGCGCGCGAACGATGGAGCCGTCGGCATCGGCATGGCTGGTCACCAGTTGGACGCGTGGCAGCGCATCGGCCCGCAGCACCCGCGCCAGCAGTGCCTCAGATCGCTCGGCGATCGGGCGGCTTGCGGGAGGATGGAACCACCGGACCTCGCCTTCTTCCACACACGCCATAGGGCCGGCGTCGCCCGAATCGAACGCATCCACCCGGTAGCTGTGAACCTTGGTCAAGTGCTCGGGCTCGTGCACCAGCCCCGCACAGACCACCACACACCCTCCGACCTCGGGATGACCCGCCACGGTCACGGCATCCAGCAGGTTCTGAGGGCCATCGGGCACAAGGGCGGTGGCTGGGCGCATCGCGCAGGTGAACACCACCGGCTTGCGGGGCTGCAGCACCGTCTGGATGAAAAAGGCAGTTTCTTCCAGCGTGTCGGTGCCGTGTGTGACCACAACGCCGGCAACCTCGTCGCGTGCAAGGTGGTGAGAGAGCCGAAGCAACAGCCGCTTCCACAGACCGAAGTGCATGTCCTTGCTGTCCACCTGGTCCACCTGCTCCACCTCCAGTGGACTGCCTTGCAGCGCTGGAACGCCCCCCAGAAGATCTTCCACACGAACCTGCCCTGCCACATATCCCACGTTATCTCCTGCCCGGGCGGCCCGCCCGGCGATCGTTCCGCCAGTCCCCAGGATCACGCAAAAGCCTCTGTTGTTGTCGTTCACTTGCCAAGTCTCCGAAACTGTTTAAAAATACAGATACTGGATGTACAAACAGCCTGTCCAGCCGCATCCCGCCTAACCACGAGGTTGACATGATCGAGTCGTTCCCGCCCAAGCTCACGGCCCGCCAGCAGCAAATCCTGGAGTTGATCCAGAACGCCATTGCCCGCACCGGCGCTCCACCCACCCGCGCAGAAATCGCCACCGAGCTCGGATTCAAGTCGGCCAATGCGGCCGAGGAGCACCTTCAGGCGCTCGCACGCAAAGGCATGATCGAACTGGTCAGCGGCACCTCCCGCGGGATCCGTCTTCGCAGCCGGGATCTGCAGGCCATCAACGATCAGCGGACTCATCAGCTTACACTGCCGATGCCCGGCCTTTCTCAGCTCATGCTGCCCCTGATCGGGCGGGTGGCTGCCGGCTCACCGATCCTCGCTCAGGAACACGTCGACCAGACTTATCACGTCGAGCGCAGCCTGTTCCAGCGCACACCTGACTACCTGCTGCGCGTGCGCGGCATGTCCATGCGCGACGTCGGCATCCTCGACGGCGACCTGCTGGCCGTGCAGTCCGGCAAGGACGCGAAGAATGGGCAGATCGTGGTGGCCAGGCTCGGAGACGATGTGACTGTCAAGCGTTTCATGCGCCGCGACCACCAAATCGAGCTGCACGCGGAAAACCCGGACTACAAAACGATCGTGGTGCAACCGGGTGAACCCTTCGAGATCGAAGGCCTCGCCGTGGGCCTGATTCGCAACAGCTTCCAGATCTGACCCGCTGGGTCGGTGCCGCCCTCGCAGGTGGCGGGCGTTTTGCCAGAACAGCACACTGTCCTTGGCAAACCCTGCGAGAGCGGCTCTTCCGAACCAATCCTGCCTGTGTCCAACCCCTTTCCGGAGTTTCACATGGGAATCCGCATCACCTCCAAGACCTGGCGCGCTCCGTTGCAGTTGATCGACAACTGGCTGCCGTCACCTCCTTGTCCCAACAAGACCCGCAAACCGCTGCCAACGTTGATGCAGCGGTTTGTCAGGGCCGGATGGTTGGCCAACAAGCAACCGAAACAGTCGCTGTCGGCCTCTCACGGCGCTTCCATGGCCGAGGTGTCGCGGCCCTCACAGACAGCAACCATCCGCTTGAAGCACACCAGCCAACCGGATCGAAGCGCTTGCCTGGTGATTTCAGGGCGCATGGCCGATGTCTGCGCCGAACTGGATCGTCTGGCCGCTCTCGAGCACCGCACCGAACCCGCCTGACAGCTCAAAGTCTGTACAGAATGCTCATGGCGGCACAATAGTGCTCCATGAACATCGTGATACTGGACGACTATCAGGACGCCGTCCGAAAGCTGGATTGCGCAGCGCGCCTCGACCCCTATCCCGCCAAAGTGTTCACCAACACGGTCAAGGGGGTCGGGCAACTGTCCATACGGTTGCGGGATGCCGACATCGTGGTCCTGATCCGGGAAAGAACCCCGGTATCCCGTCAACTGGTTGACAAGCTGCCTCGCCTGAAGCTCATTGCGCAGACGGGGCGTATCGGCAGCCATATTGACGTCACTGCCTGCACCGAACGCGGCATCGCCGTGGCCGAAGGCACAAGTTCCCCGATCTCCACCGCCGAGCTGACATGGGCTCTGGTCATGGCGTCGATGCGGCGCATTCCCCAGTATGTCGCAAGCCTCAAGCACGGTGCCTGGCAACAGTCGGGGCTGAAGTCATCGTCCATGCCCGCCAACTTCGGCCTCGGCATGGTTCTTCACGGCAAGACACTCGGCTTGTGGAGCTATGGCCGCATCGGCAAGCTGGTCGCTGCTTACGGCAAGGCCTTCGGCATGCAGGTGCTGGTCTGGGGTGGCGATGAGTCCTGCCGGCAGGCCGTTTCCGACGGCTTTGAGGTCGCAGCCAGCCGGGAAGATCTCTTTGAGCGTTCGGATGTGCTCAGCCTTCATCTTCGACTCAGCGACCGCAGCGCGGGCTGTGTCACGCTGGAGGATCTTTCTCGCATGAAGCCGACCGCCCTGCTGGTCAATACATCCAGAGCCGAACTGATCGAGGCCGAGGCCTTGCTGACCGCGTTGAACCGGGGGCGCCCAGGCATGGCCGCCATCGATGTTTTCGAATCAGAGCCGATTCTTCAGGGGCATGCGCTGCTCAGGCTCGAGAACTGCATCTGCACGCCTCACATCGGCTACGTCGAGCTCAGCAACTACGAGACCTTGTTCTCGGCTGCGTTCGACAATGTGGTCAATTTCATCAAGGGAACGCCCACCAACATCGTCAACCCTGGCGCCCTGCAGGTGCGACGCTGACCATCAGGCTCAGCAGCGCCAACAAAAAAGCCAGCACGTGTCTGGCTTTTTTTGTTGAGCAAACATGCTCACCGTGTGGCCTGTGCGCCCTTGCCAGGTGGGATTTCTCCGTCATCGGGTGGCGTGAAATCCAGAACTTCAAAATCAATGAGGTTGCCCATGTCCGCGGCCTCCACTGCAGAGGTGCCCGTCGATGACGCGAGCCTGGCCGTGGGCTCCACCGGCACCACAACGTCGGGCAGCGATGCTTCGAACGCCGACGCATCGTGCAGCGCATCCAGGTCGATATCCAGGCCAAGACGGGGGGAGGCGTGCGGGATTTCATCCATCGGTTCGGTCAACCGTTCCGAAGCTGCCGCAGAGGACGAAACCGCAGCCATCTTCGGCCCCGCAGCCTTGAGAGGACGAATCGCCGTATGCTGGAAGTCAGAAGAAGGGGTGCTCGAATCGCGCTGGATCACATCCTTCGCGATGGCGTGGAGGAGCAGGAGCTCACGGTACGCTTCGAGATCAAACACCTCCGACTCGGGATCGGCCGCATCCCTGAAGATGGACTTTTCGATGACATCCAGCACCTTGGGCTGAGGCCACAGTGCCTGAATCCGCCCGAACGCAGTCTCGTAGGCTTCCAGGCCCCGGTTGGAGTCGCTGTACTGATCGAACGGCGGGGCACTTGCATTGAACTGGCGGTTGAACTCTTCGCGCAGCTTCTCGTACTCGTCGCGCCGCCCCAGCCGGTGGTAGAGCTTGAAGAGGTCAAGATACGCGAGCGCACTGGGCTCCTGGCTTTCGTGCAAATGCATCTTGAGGACACCGATCGCCTGGTCAAACTCGCCCAGCGAAACGAAAAAATCCGACTGCTGCTGGACGTCGAACAGTTCTTCCGTAGCGACGGACCGGGACACGCCGATGTGGCTGGTGCGGAAATCGCGGCGCTCGGAAGCTGACAACGGCATCGACCCGCTTTCACCTCGGGCACTGCGCACAGGACCCAGTTCGTCCAGCCCGGAATCGGCATCCAGATCAAGGTCAAGATCCAATCCTTTGGCCGCCACCTTCCTTGCAGGCTTGTCGGCAGGCACCTTGGCCGCTTTCGCTGCACCAGACGTCCACCAGTCCTTCTGAGGAGTACCCGCAACGCCAATGGCGGTCTTGCGTCGCCACAGCCAGGCCAGTGCTGCCAAAGCAAGAAGCAGCAGCGCCCCCAAGGCGTACGCAGCCCACGACATGAAGCGCGACTGTTCGAGCCTGGCCTCCATGTCCTGCATGGCGGCCTTGTTGCGCGCCTCCCGCTCACGCAAGCCTTTGGATTCGGCCTCCAGGACTGCCAGCTTCTGGGTGTCGCGAAGAATGTCCTCGGGGGATGCGTTCAATGCCTTCCAGAGCTGGGCAGCAGCGGCCCGCTCCTGGGGGTTCGAGGAGGGCTCGCTGAGCAGGGACAGCGACAGTTTGAGAACCGGATCGCGCTCGATCGCGAGACTCACGTCCACAGGGTCCAGCTGGAGCCGCGGGGTTACATCCCTTGCCGGTTCCACCGGCTTGCGCACCACGCTGGCTGGCCTGGGCCTGGAAGCAGAAGCAGGCGCCGTGCTGCGCGTCGGAGCCGCCACAGGAGTACCGCTGCCAGCTGCCGGACCAGCAGACACTCTGGAGCTGCCTGTCGAACCCTCCGCAGGGATGGGCGACGGCTTGGGCACTACTTGTGAACCGGACAACGCAGGCGCTGTTTGCGACGCCGTTGCAGGCTCGGACAGAAAGTCAGCCAGCAGCACATACCGACGGGAGAACGGCGAAGCGCAGCCCGCCCTCAACACCACCGAGACAACGGGTTCGTTCACCGGCACCGTGGTCTGGATCCGCACCGATGCCTCGGCATCGGGTGCGTTGTGCTGCGTCGAGGTGCGCACAGACGAAGGACCCAGCTGGTTGTCACCGAAGAACACATCGGCCTGCAGGCACAGCTCGGACAGATCTTCACCCGGGGCCGCGACGGCCTGCACCCGGATATCAAGAGGCCTGCCAATGAGAACAGCGCCGCTGTGTCGCCCCAAAGTGGCCGCCGAACCGCCCAACGCCGTTGATAGCAAAATAGAGCCAACCAAGATCTGGCGCACGTCACAGCCCTTCCGTTCTTCGTGGCAACATTTTGTCATAGGTCGTTGCCCACCCTTCTTAAATAACACTTTCATATGACCCCAACTTTTCAAACCGTCGGCATCGTGGGTGCAGGCGCCATGGGCCGCGGCATCGCACAGATGGCAGCCCAGGCCGGAAGCGCAGTCATCTTGTTCGATCTGCAGCCCAATGCGGCCGAAACCGCCCGGCAGGCGCTGGCCGACACCTGGCAGAAGCTGGTGGACAAGAACAAGCTCGATGCCGCGCAACGCACCGCCATGCTGGATCGGCTCCGCTGCGCCGATGCCCTTGCTTCGCTGGCCCCCTGCGACCTGGTCATCGAAGCCGTCGTCGAGCGGCTGGATGTCAAACAGAAGCTGTTTTCCGAACTTGAGTCCATCGTTTCCAAACAATCGGTGCTGGCAACCAACACCTCTTCGTTGTCAGTGACCGCCATCGGTGCGGCGCTCCAGCGCCCTCGCCAGCTTGCCGGGTTCCACTTCTTCAACCCCGTGCCGCTGATGCGCGTGGTCGAAGTGATCGCCGGTCTCAAGACCGATCCGGTGGTGTGCGAGCGGCTGACGGCCTTTGCCCGCGAATTCGGGCATACCCCCGTATCGGCGCAGGACACCCCCGGCTTTATCGTCAACCACGCCGGTCGCGGTTACGGCACCGAAGCACTGCGGGTGGCGAGCGAGCGGGTGGCCGATTTCGCGACCATCGACCGCATCCTCAAAGACCAGATGGGCTTCCGGCTCGGTCCTTTCGAGCTGATGGATCTGACCGCCCTGGACGTCTCGCACCCGGTCATGGAGTCGATCTACCGCCAGTACTACGACGAACCACGCTACCGCCCCAGCGTGATCACAGCGCAGCGACTGGCCGGTGGTGTGGTCGGCAAGAAGGTCGGCGACGGCTTCTATACATATAGGGAGGGCATTGCCCAGGTTCCTGCCGAGCCTCCGGTGCCCGAGGTCGGTGCCCTGCCGCCGGTCTGGGTCTCGCCCAAAGCCGCGCGTCGGGCCGAGATCTACCAGTTGCTCAAGAACCTGGGCGCAAGCATCGAAACCGCCCAGGCCCCATCAGCCAGCGCGCTGATCCTGGTGGCACCGCTCGGACTGGACGTGACCACCCTCGCCGCGGTCGAGCGGCTCGACCCCACCCGCACCGTTGGCATCGACATGATGCTGGAGGACGCCGCCACCAAGCGCCGTGTGCTGGCCACCAACCCGGCCACCCGCCCCGACATGCGCGACGCCGCGCACGCCCTGTTCGCCAAGGACGGCAAGGCGGTGAGCGTGGTCAAGGACAGCGGCGGCTTCGTGACGCAGCGCGTCGTCGCCACCATCGTCAACATCGCGGCCGACATGTGCCAGCAGGGCATCTGCACACCCAAGGACCTGGAAGTGGCGGTGACACTGGGTCTGGGCTACCCCATGGGCCCGCTGGCCATTGGCGACAAGGTCGGCCCCACCAATGTGCTGGAGATCCTGTTCAACATGGGCACGGTCTACGGCGATCCTCGCTACCGCCCTTCGCCCTGGCTGCGCCGCCGCGGCGCCCTGGGTCTGAGCCTGATGCACGAAGAGGCCTGAGCATGAGCGCCAGCCTCAAGAGCCACAGCCATGGCCAGACCATGGTGCTCACCATCAGCAACCCGGAACACCGCAATGCCCTGGGTCCGGAGATCTATGCCGCGGGGGTCGAGGCGCTGAACGTGGCCGAGTCCAGCCCGGAGGTGCGTTCGGTGGTGATTGCCGGCGAAGGCAGCCACTTCTGCGCAGGCGGCAACCTGCAGCGCCTGCTGTCCAACCGGCAGCAGCCGCCCGAGGTGCAGGCGCAGAGCATCGAGAGCCTGCACAACTGGATCGAAACCATCCGCGCGTTTCCCAAGCCGGTGATCGCCGCCGTGGAAGGCGCCTGCGCCGGTGCGGGGTTCTCGCTTGCGCTGGCCTGCGACCTGCTGGTCGCCGCACAGGACAGCGTCTTTGTGATGGCCTACAGCAATGTGGGCCTGTCCTCTGACGGCGGCGCCACCTGGAGCCTGGCGCGCGCCCTGCCCCGAGCCACCGCGATGCAGTTGCTGATGTGTGGCGACCGCATCGACGCCGCTCGCCTGCAGACCCTCGGCGTGGTCAACCAGGTGTGTGCCAGCGGCGAGGCGATGGCCACCGCGCTGGCGCTGGCCGAAAAACTCAACACCCGGGCGCCCAACGCCATGGCCAGCATCAAGGAGCTGGTGAACGAGGCCCAGACCGCGCCACTGCACATCCAGCTCGCCGCCGAGCGCGACCACTTCGTGCGCAACCTCCACCACGCCAACGGCGGTGAAGGCATCTCGGCCTTCCTTGAGAAACGCCGCCCCGGCTACCGTTGATCGACAAGCCTGCCGTGCTGCGGTTTTGAAAGCGGCCCGGCGACACCTGCGGGACAGTCCCCCGCGCTATCCCTGATGCTCCCGGCGCGTCCCAGTGGTGACAATGGGACCGCTTTCAGTCACTCAAAAGACATCCGATGGACGAACCGATTCTGACAATGGAAGAACGCGAGGCGATCAACAACGGTCGCTGGTTCCAGAGTCTTTCCCCCTCCCTGCGTCACGACATTCTCCGATGCGCCTACGTCAAGCGATTCAAGGACGGCGACCTGATCGTCGCCCGCGGCGAACCGCCCACCGAGTGGACGGCGGTCGCCAAGGGTGCGGTGCGTGTCAGCTCGACCTCGCTCTCGGGCAAGCTGATCACGCTGACCTACGTGGAACCCGGTGTGTGGTTCGGGGATGTGGCGTTCTTCGACGGGGACCGCCGCACGCACGACGCCTATGCGCATGGCCCGACCACGCTGCTGTGCGTGGCCCGCAACGACTTCCAGAAGATCCTCAGCGCCCACGTCGAACTGTACGAAGCGCTGATGCGCCTGCAGGCGCGGCGCATCCGCACGCTGTTCGGACTGGTGGAAGACCTCAACACCCTGCCGCTGCGCGCGCGCCTGGCCAAGCAACTGCTGCACCTGGTGCGTTCCTACGGCGTGCCCTGTCTGTCCGACGGCAACGAGATGCGCATCGGCCTGCAACTGGCACAGGAAGAACTGGCGCAGCTGCTGGGCGCCTCGCGCCAGCGCGTGAACCAGGAACTCAAATCCATGGAGCGCGAAGAAGCGATCCGCATCGAGCAGGGAGGGCTGGTGGTGCGCAACCGCGACATGCTGATGCGCATCGCCGAAGCCGAACACTGACCGTTTTCCTGCCCTCACCGACCGTGACCGAATGAACGACCTCCAGAACTTCACCGGCACACGGCCGGTGGCGGCCCAGCATGCCGTCGACACCGCCGCCCTCCAGGCCTGGCTCGAACGCCATGTCGACGGCTTTACCGGCCCCCTGAGCATCGAGATGTTCAAGGGCGGCCAGTCCAACCCCACCTACAAACTCATCACGCCGGCGCGCGCCTACGTCATGCGCGCCAAGCCCGGCCCGGTGGCCAAGCTGCTGCCTTCGGCCCACGCCATCGAGCGCGAGTTCCGCGTGATGGGCGCACTGCACGGCACCGGTGTGCCGGTGGCCCGCATGCACGCGCTGTGCGAGGACGAGTCGGTGATCGGCCGTGCGTTCTATGTGATGGAGTGCGTCGACGGCCGCGTGATGTGGGACCAGTCGCTGCCCGAGCTGACCAATGACCAGCGCGGCGCCATCTACGACGAGATGAACCGCGTGATGGCCGCGCTGCACAGCGTGCGCCCGGACGCCATCGGTCTGTCCGACTACGGCAAGCCGGGCAACTACTTCGAACGCCAGATCGGCCGCTGGAGCAAGCAGTACGTGGCATCGATCACGCAAACCATTCCCGAGATGGACCAGCTCATGGAATGGCTGCCTCGGAACATTCCGGCCATGGCGCGCGACGAATCGATGGTGTCCATCGTGCACGGCGACTACCGGCTGGACAACCTGATGTTCCACCCCACCGAACCGCGCGTGCTCGCGATCCTCGACTGGGAGCTGTCCACGCTGGGTCACCCGCTGGCCGATTTCAGCTACCACTGCATGGCCTGGCACATCCCGCCCGGCGCCTTCCGCGGCATCGGCGGCCTGGACGTGCAGGCGCTGGGCATTCCCACCGAGGCCGAGTACATCCGCCGCTACTGCGAGCGCACCGGCTTCGTCACGCCGGAACAGCTCAAGGCCGACTGGAACTTTTACCTCGCCTACAACCTGTTCCGCCTCGCCGCCATCCTGCAGGGCATCGCCAAGCGCGTCGAGATGGGCACCGCCTCCAGCGCGCAGGCGGTTTCTTCCGCGGCTGGTGCGCGCCCGCTGGCCGAGATGGCCTGGCGCTTTGCACAGCAGGCCTGACCCCGACTCCAACGTCCCGACCCCACACCCAAGGAACACACCATGCACTTCGATTACACCGACAAGGTCAAGGACATGCGCCAGCGCCTGCTGGCCTTCATGGACGAGCACATCTACCCGAACGAAGGGCGCTTCTTCGCCGAGATCGCTGCCAACCGCGCCAAAGGCAATGCCTGGATCCCGACCACTGTCATCGAGGAACTCAAGCCCAAGGCGCGCGCCGCCGGCCTCTGGAACCTGTTCCTGCCGATGAGCAAGCGGGCACCCGAGGGTCTGTCCAACCTGGAATACGCACCGCTGTGCGAGATCATGGGCCGCGTGCCGTTCGCGGCCGAGGTGTTCAACTGCTCGGCTCCCGACACCGGCAACATGGAAACGCTGGAGCGCTATGCGTCCGAGGAGATCAAGGACGAATGGCTCGAACCCCTGCTGCGCGGCGAGTTCCGTTCGGCCTTCCTGATGACCGAACCCGCGGTGGCCTCGTCGGACGCCACCAACATCCAGTGCGAGATCACGCGCGACGGTGACCACTACGTGCTCAACGGCCGCAAGTGGTGGTCGTCCGGTGCTGGCGATCCGCGCTGCAAGGTCTACATCGTCATGGGCAAGACCGACCCCGAGGCACCACGCCATTCGCAGCAGAGCATGATCGTCGTGCCCGCCGGCACGCCCGGCGTCACTGTGGTGCGCCCGCTCTCCGTGTTCGGTTACGACGACGCGCCGCATGGCCACATGGAAGTGGTGCTCAAGGACGTGCGCGTGCCGGTGCGCAACCTGCTGCTGGGCGAGGGCCGCGGTTTCGAGATCGCCCAGGGCCGCCTCGGCCCGGGCCGCATCCACCACTGCATGCGCTCCATCGGCGCAGCCGAGCGCGCGCTGGAGCTGATGTGCAAGCGCCTCAACAGCCGCGTCGCCTTCGGCAAGCCGATCTCCGCGCAGTCGGTCTGGCACGAGCGCATCGCCGAGGCCCGCTGCAAGATCGAACAGGCGCGCCTGCTCACGCTCAAGGCCGCCTACATGATGGACACAGTGGGCAACAAGGTGGCCAAGGCCGAGATCGCGATGATCAAGGTGGTGGCGCCCAACATGGCCTGCGAGATCATCGACATGGCCATCCAGGCCCATGGCGGTGGCGGCGTCAGCGACGACTTCCCGCTGGCCTACAGCTACGCCAACCAGCGCACGCTGCGCCTGGCCGATGGCCCGGACGAGGTGCACCGCGCGGCGATTGCCAAGCTGGAACTGGCCAAACACATGGCCATCAAGAGCGACGTCGAGATACCCGTGACGCGCGGTTGCTGATGCGCACCAACAAACCGCGCAGAGCCCCCTGGCGACAGGGTATACTTGCTGGCTTGTCGGAGCGTAGCGCAGCCTGGTAGCGCATCTGCTTTGGGAGCAGAGGGTCGCGAGTTCGAATCCCGCCGCTCCGACCATTCTTCAGGACAAAAAAGGCCCACTGCGTGGGCCTTTTTTGTATCCTGTCCGCACCGGCTGCCCGTAGCTCAACCGGATAGAGCAGCTGCCTTCTAAGCAGCAGGTCGGGGGTTCGAGTCCCTCCGGGCAGGCCAGCGATTCCTCCCCAGCGCCCCTCCCTTCTGCGCGGCCAACGTCGCATGCAATCACACGAACAACCTGTCCTGCGCGATCTGGTCCTCGTCGGTGGCGGCCACAGCCATGTGGTCGCGCTGCGCATGCTGGCCATGCAGCCCGAACCGGGCCTGCGCATCACCCTGGTCTGCACCGACATCGACACGCCCTACTCCGGCATGCTGCCGGGCTATGTCTCGGGCCACTACAGCTTCGACGAGGTGCACATCGACCTTGGCCGCCTGGCGGCGTTCGCGGGCGCGCGCTTCATCCACGGCGAGGTGACCGGGCTGGACCGCGCGAACCAGCGCGTGCTGCTCAAAGGGCGACCCGCCATTCCCTACGACCTGCTGTCCATCAACACCGGCTCCACACCGAAGGTGCGTCAGGTCGACGGCGCCCAGGCTCATGCGGTTCCAGTCAAGCCCATCGCCCACTTCAACCAGCGCTGGCTCGCCCTGCTGGAGCGCGTGCGGGGCCTGCGCGACCGCTTCACCGTGGCGGTGGTGGGCGGCGGCGCGGGCGGTGTGGAACTGGCGCTGTCCATGCAATACCGGCTGCGCCAGGAGCTGCAGGTCCTGGGCAAGAGCCCGGACCTGCTGCAGTTCGTGTTGCTCACCGCCGGCGACACGCTTCTGCCCACCCACAACCCCGGCGTGCGGGCGCGCTTTGCCCGTGTGCTCAGGGAGCGGCGCGTGGCGGTGCACACCCGGGCCGAGGTGTCGCAGGTCTCGCCCGGCTGCCTGACCACGCAGGACGGGCGCACCTTCGATGCCGACGAGACCATGTGGGTGACGCAGGCGGGCGGCCCGGCCTGGCTGCAGGGCACGGGTCTGGCGCTGGACGAACACGGCTTCGTCTGCGTCAACGAATACCTACAGACGCCGGATGATCCGAAGATATTCGCGGCCGGCGACGTGGCGTCCTTCCTGCCGCGCCCGCTGGAAAAGGCCGGCGTGTTCGCGGTGCGCATGGGCCCTGCACTGGCGCGCAACCTGCGCCGGGCCCTGCGCGGTCAACCCCTGCAGCCCTACCGCCCGCAGAAACACTGGCTGGCGCTGATCTCCACCGGCGACCGCCACGCCGTGGCCTCGCGCGGCCCCATCGGCTTCGCGGGCGACTGGGTCTGGCGCTGGAAGGACCACATCGACCGCCGCTTCATGCGCAAGTTCACCGAGCTGCCCGCCATGGCGCCGGCATCACCGTCACAGGCCGCGCCCGCCAGCGGCCTGGTGCTGAACGCCGAAGAATCGCGCCAGGCCATCTCGGCCATCGCCATGCGCTGCGGCGGCTGCGGCGCCAAGGTGGGGGCCAGCATCCTCAGCCGCGCACTCGGCAACCTGCAGCCGGTGCAGCGCGACGACGTGCTGATCGGCCTGCATGCGCCGGACGACGCCGCCGTGGTGCGCGTACCGCCGGGCATGGCCATGGTGCACACGGTGGACTTCTTCCGCAGCTTCATCGACGACCCCTACCTGTTCGGCCAGGTCGCGGCCAACCACGCGCTGGGTGACATCTTCGCCATGGGCGCCGAGCCGCAGTCGGCCACGGCGATCGCCACCGTGCCGCCCGGCCTGGAGGCCAAGGTCGAAGACCTGCTGCTGCAGATGATGACCGGCGCGGTCGAGGTGCTCAACGCCGCCGGCTGCAGCCTGGTCGGCGGACACACCGGCGAAGGGCGCGAGCTGGCGCTGGGCTTTGCCGTCAACGGCCTGATCGACGAGCGCATGACCGGCGTGATGCGCAAGGGCGGCATGCGGCCCGGCGACGTGCTGCTGCTGACCAAACCCATCGGCACCGGTACCCTGTTCGCGGCGCACGCGCGGCACGCCGCCAAAGGCCGCTGGATAGACGCCGCGCTGAAATCGATGGTGCTTTCCAACCAGGCCGGTTCGCAGATCCTGCGCGAACACGGCGCCACCGCCTGCACCGACCTCACCGGCTTCGGCCTGCTCGGGCACCTGGTCGAAATGACCCGCCCCTCGGGGGTGGACGCCGAGCTGCAGCTGGGCGCCCTGCCCCTGCTCGACGGCGCGGTGGACTGCGTGAAGGCCGGCATCGTCAGTTCGCTGCAGCCGGCCAACGTGCGCCTGCGCCGTGCGCTGCGCAACGCCGAGGCCTTCGTGGACGACCCGCGCTACCCGCTTCTGTTCGACCCGCAGACCGCGGGCGGCCTGCTGGCCAGCGTGCCCGCCGACCGCGCGGCCGACTGCGTCCGCGCGCTGCAGGCGGCGGGCTACCCGCACACCGCCGCCATCGGTCGCATCAGCGCTGCCAGCGATGCTCTCGAACCGGTGATGCTGAGCGCCTGAGTCCGCCTGGGCTTAGCGGTTCGCTCAGTCCGGCGGTGCCTGCCACTGCTGCATGTCGAACACCTGCCCGCCCGGTGGCACGTCGTCCGGATCGTGTGTGACCAGCACGGTCGGGATGCGCTGGCGCTGGATCTGCTCGAACACGAAGCCGCGGAACTGCGCGCGCAGCGCCGCGTCCAGCCGCGAGAAGGGCTCGTCCAGCAACAGCGCGCAGGGCTCGGCCAGCAGCGCCCGCATCAGGCTCACGCGCGCGCGCTGCCCGCCCGAGAGCGTCGCGGGGTCGCGGTCGTGAAAGCCCTCCAGACCGATATCGCGCAGCGTCTGCGCCACCCGCTCGCGCCGGGCGGCGGCGCCGCGCACCGCGGCCGGCAAGGCGAACGCCAGGTTCTGCCCCACACTGAGGTGGGGAAACAGCAGGTCGTCCTGGAACAGGATGCCGATGCCGCGCGCCTCTACCGGCCAGGCGTCACGCCGCTGGCCGTCCAGCCACAGTTCGCCTTGGGCCTGGAACGCCGGGTCCAGATCGCCCACCAGCCAGTTGAGCAGGGTCGACTTGCCCGAGCCCGACGCGCCGGTGAGTGTGACGATGCAGCCCTGCCCGACCTGCAGGTCCAGGCCCGCGATGAGCTCATGGCCGTCCTTGACGATGGTCAGATTTCGAACCTCAAGCATTTCAGCGCAACCCTCGACGGTGTCGACCCGCCCATTGAGACAGCAGCGCTGCCAGACCGAAGCCCAGCAGCGGCAGCACGATTTGCAGCAACGCCTGCGCGGCCAGCACGCGGCGATTGCCGCCGGCGCTCAGCGCCACCGCTTCGGTGGTCACCGTGGCAAAGCGCCCGCCGCCAGCGAACAGCGTCGGCAGGTACTGCGCCACGCTGACCGAAAAACCGACCGCGAGCGCGGCCAGGATGGGTTTGAGCAGCATCGGCCACTTGACGTGCAGACAGGCGCCCAGGGGCGACTGGCCCAGCGCCCGCGCGGTGGTCATCAGCCGCCGGTCGAATGCGCGGTAGGGCCCGATCAGGGTGAGCACCATGTAGGGCAGCACCCACAGCAGGTGGCTCCACAACAGGCCGCCTGCGGTGCCGTCGGCCGGCAGCCGCAGCAGCGCCGCGTACTGCGCCGCCACCAGGGGCAGCGAGGGAATGATCAGCGGCAGATACAGCACGGCGTTGTAGCGCTGCGGCCCCCACTCCAGCCAGACCAGCGCGGCCGGCAGGCACAGCAGCGTGGCCGCCGCCGCCAGCCACAGGGTGGTGCCGAACGGCGCCCAGTCGGCCTGCATCCAGGTCTGCAGCGACAGCGCATCGGGCCACAGCGCGGGGAAGAACCAGGTGTCCGCCAGCGACCACAGCAGCAGCACCGCCACCACCGCATAGCCCACCAGAAACAGCGGCTGGTGCAGCCCCCAGCGGGACGGGTTGCTTGCAGGCCGGCGCACACCCGCAGGATAGGCCGCGCGCCGAACCAGCCCATGCCATATCCAACGGGCGCCCACCGCGATCAGCAGAAACAGCCCCAGCAGCAGCAGTGCCGCCGCCGCCCCCTGGGCTTGCAGGGCGGGGTCGGGGTCGGTCAGCCATTGCCAGACCAGCACCGCCAGCGTGGGCGGCGTGCTCGGCCCCAGCACCACGGCCATGTCCACCACCGACAGGCCGTAGGCCAGCACCGCCGCCAGCGGCCAGCCCAGGCGCGGCAGCAGCTGGGGCCACAGCACGTGCCGCCAGGTCTGGGCGCGGTTGTAGCCCAGCGACCGCGCCACCACCATGTGGCGATGCACGGTCTGCTCGCCCAGCACCGCCACCAGCACCCAGAGCAGGAACCAGCTCTCCTTGAGTCCCAGCGCCAGGGCCAGGCTCAGGCCGAGCGGGTCCTGCACCGTCGTCCAAGCCGGCGGATCGATCCAGCCCGCCAGCGGTGCCACCGCACGCGCCAGCCAGCCTGAGGGCGAGATCAGGAACAAAAGGCCGACGGCAAAGGCCGCGTGCGGCACCGACAGCATCAGCGGCAATCGTCGCTGTATCGCCAGCCAGCGCGGCCCCGGGTACAGCGCAGTCGCCAGCCCGGCCGCCAGGGCCATGCCCAGCACGCTGCCCAGCCCGGCCGACACCAGGGTGGTGCGCAGGGCCTGAGGCCATTGGACGTCGGACCACAGTGCCCGCCAGACCGACAGGTCCAGCGAGGGCGCCAGCGCCCAGTACAGGCCGGGCAGCACCGGCCCGAGGATCGCCAGCGCCGGCAGGGCCGCCAGCCAGGCCCGCGCCTGGCGCCAGCGGAATCCCGATGGCGCGGAGGGTGAGCCGCGCCGACTCAGCGGGTCCCGTAGCGCTTGAGCCACTCGCTCTCCAGCGCCTCCACCCAGCTGGCATGGGGCTCGGCCAGCGTGGGCACGGCCTCGGCCAGCGCGCCCGGCGCCGTCTTGCGCATGGCGGTCTGAATCGACGCCGGCAGCTTGTTCACATCCAGCACGCTGCCGTCGCCCCAGACCGTGATGTCGGCCTTGCGCGCCTGGGCCTCGGGCGACAGGAGGAAGTTGGCCACCACCTGGGCCCCGGCGCGGGCCTTGGCATTGACGGGAATGGCCACGAAGTGCACGTTGCCGATGGTGCCGCCGGCGAAGCCGAAGCTGTAGGCCGTGGCAGGCAACTGGCGCGAGCTGATCAGGTTCGCGGCCTCATTCGGGTTGAAGGTGAGCGAGAGCCGGAGTTCGCCATCGGCCAGCATGCGGTGCATCTCGGCGGCGCTGGCCGGGAAGGTCTTGCCACTGCGCCAGAGAGCCGGGTGCAGCTGGTCCAGGTAGGCCCACAGCTGCGCGGTGGCGGCGCCGAAGCTGGCGGGGCTCACCGGTGACTGCAGCACCTTGCGGTCAGGTGCCAACTCGATCAGCACCTGTTTGAGAAAGGTGGTGCCGTGGAAGTCTGGTGGTTTCGGGTAGCTCACACGCCCGGGGTTGGCTTTGGCGAAGCTCAGCAACTCGGCCGCGGAGCGCGGCGGCGTGGGGGTGCGAGCCTTGTCGGCGATGAAGGTCAGCTGGGCCGTGCCCCACGGCGCCTCGTAACCCTCCGTCGGCACCGAAAAATCGCTGCGCACCGGCTTGTTCAGGTCCACCGCGCCCCAGTTGGGAAGGGACTCGGCCCAGGGACCGAACAGCAGACCGCCCTGCTTGAGGTTGCGGAAGTTCTCGCCGTTGATCCACACAAGGTCGACCGAGCCGTCGGTGCGCCGGCCGGCCGCCACCTCGGTCTGCACCCGCTTGACCACCTCGGCTGCGTCGGTCACCTTGACGTGCCGCAGCTCCACCCCATAGCGGCCCTTGACCTCCTGCGCCACCCAGGCGATATAGGCATTGATGGCTTCGCCGCCGCCCCAGGCGTTGAAGTACACCGACTGGCCTTTGGCCTCGGCTTCGGTCTTGGCCCAGTCGGCGTGGGCAGCGAACGGGACACACAGGCTCAGGGTCAGTGCGGTCAGCGAGAACCATTTCATGCGCGAACTCTCGATAAAACAGTAAATGGAAGGCCAGCAGTCGGGCGGGAGGCCGAAAACTTACAGCCGACACCGACTGTACGGCCTGACCCGGCCAACCGAGCACCCTGTGTCAGGAGGGTTGTGCGTCGATCGGCCGAGAGGCACCCACAAAAAAGCCGCCCGAAGGCGGCTCTTTTGAGGCTTGTCCGCAGATCAGCGGATCACGGCCAGTTCCGAGCGCTTGCCACCCTTGTAGGTGTACAGCGTCAGGGCACCGTTCTTGATGTCGCCCTTCTCGTCGAAAGCGATCTGACCCGTCACGCCCTTGTAGTTGGTTTCCTTCAGCTTCGGCAGGTACTTGGCCGGGTCGGAAGAATCGGCAGCCTTCATGGCTTCGACCATCACCTTGACGGAGTCGTACACGTACGGTGCGTACACCTGGACGTCGGCGTTGAACTTGGCCTTGAAGTCGGCCTTGAACTTCTCCATACCCGCCTTGGCTTCACCTTCCACGCCACCGGCTTCCGCGCAGTAGACCTGCTCGTCGGACATGCCGTCACCAGCCAGATCGACCAGGCCGGAAGAGCAGATGCCGTCGCCGCCCATGAACTTGGCCTTGATGCCGAGCTGCTTCATCTGCTTGAGCATCGGGCCAGCCACGGCGTCCATGCCGCCGAAGAACACGATGTCCGGCTTCTTGGCCTTCAGCGTGGTCAGGATGGCGTTGAAGTCGGTGGCCTTGTCGTTGGTGAATTCACGACCCACGACCTTGCCGCCAGCGGCCGTCACACCCTTCTCGAACTCGTCGGCCACACCCTGGCCGTAGGCGGTGCGGTCGTCGATGACTGCAATGCTCTTGCCCTTGAGGGATTCCACAGCGTACTTGCCCAGCGTGCCACCCAGGTGCACGTCGTCGGCCACCACGCGGAACGCACCTGCGTAGCCCTGGCGGGTGTACTTGGGGTTGGTGGCGGAGGGAGAGATCTGGGGAATGCCAGCGTCGTTGTAGATCTGGGACGCGGGGATGGTGGTGCCCGAGTTCAGGTGACCGATCACGCCGTTGACCTTGGCGTCCACCAGCTTCTGAGCGGCGGCCGTGCCCTGCTTCGGATCACCAGCGTCGTCTTCGGCCAGCAGCTCGAACTTGGCAGGCTTGCCACCGATGGTCAGACCAGCGGCGTTCAACTCTTCGATGGCCATGCGTGCGCCATTTTCGTTGTCCTTGCCGAGGTGGGCGATGGCACCGCTGGTGGGACCGACGTGACCGATCTTGATGACGCCGTCATCTGCTGCGGGCGCAGGAGCGGCAGCAGGTGCCGGGGCAGCAGCAGGAGCGGCGGCCGGAGCTGCCTCTTCTTTTTTGCCGCAGGCGGCCAGAACGACGGCTGCGGAAATGACGGCCAGTTTCAGGTTCAGTTGCATAGGTATCCTCGGAAAGGAATGAATTTTGGAATGCGGAGGGAACTTTTCTCCACATCCATAAAGATACTCCAAATCGTTGCGCAGAGGACGCTGCATCAGGGCTTGCACAAATCGCTTCAAGGGTTTGCCCCAGTGAGCATCATTCCAACGCATGCACCATAAGCACACCGCATGCAAGGCAAACGACCATCCATCACGCCACGGACCCGGACAGGTCGTGGGCCGTGGGCTCAACGCCCGCCTGGCGGTAGAGCCGCCACCGCTCCCGACCTTTCTCCCTGCCTCCTGGTTCCGAGCCCACCACCTCGATGATCCGCGGCACAACACCCACACCGCAGAGGGCCTGATCCGACAGATTGACCAGCACATCCACCGGCCCCCACTCGGGCTCATGCTCGCCCAGCACGATGGGCGAACGGCGGCGGACGTGCTCTGCAGATCCGCTTCTTGCATGCGGCACAAACTCACCCTGCGCCATGAGCCAGAGAGCCCTGTCGAGCGGGTCGATGGACGACGCGCCGCCGAGCACGTACACGCGGGAGCCCTTGAGGTAGGCCTTGCGCAGCAGCCTGCAGAGGTAGACCGTCCGGTCTCCGACGTTCAGGTGAAACGCGACCTCGGTCATGCCTTGCGGGATGTCCTGCCGCCTGAGCGCGACTTCTTGGGCGCTCCGGTCTCGCCCTGGAGATCGCTGAGGTACTGCAGCAACAAGGGAACCGGTCGCCCCGTCGCACCTTTGCTGGTGCCGCTCTTCCAGGCCGTCCCTGCGATGTCAAGGTGCGCCCAGGGCATTTCCGCCACGAACTTCTGCAGGAACTTGGCCGCAGTGATCGCACCACCCGCCCGTCCGGCCACATTGCCCATGTCCGCGAAGTTCGACTTGAGGCCTTCGGCGTATTCGTCGTCCAGCGGGAGCCGCCAGCAGAGATCCATTGACCGATCTCCCGCCGCGAGCAGTGCGTCGGCCAGGTCGCTCCGGTTGGCGAACATGCCAGACCGGACCGCCCCGAGAGCGATCACGCAGGCACCCGTGAGCGTGGCAATGTCGATCACGCAACGCGGTTTGAACCGCGCGGCGTAGGTCAGTGCATCGCAAAGAATGAGCCGGCCTTCCGCGTCGGTGTTGAGGATCTCGATGGTCTGTCCGCTCATGCTGGTGACCACGTCCCCGGGTTTGACCGCGCTGCCGTCCGGCATGTTCTCGCAGCTCGGAATGATGCCCACCACGTTGACCTCGGGCTGCAGCTCGGCCAGCCCGGCGAAGGTGCCCAGCACGCTCGCAGCCCCACCCATGTCGAATTTCATCTCGTCCATCTCGGCCGCAGGCTTGATCGAGATGCCGCCGGTATCGAAGGTGATGCCCTTGCCCACCAGCACCACCGGCGCACTGCCTTTGGACCCGCCCTGGTAGTGCATGACGATGAACCGCAGCGGCTGGGACGAGCCCTGCGCCACCGCCATGAAGGCGCCCATGCCCAGAGCCGCCACTTCCTTGGGCCCGAGCACCTCGGTCCTGATGCGGGGCTTGCGCCCGAGCTTGCGCGCGGCCTCGGCCAGGTGGCTGGGCGTGGCGTGGTTCGCGGGCCGGTTGGCCCACTCCTTGGCCAGCTCGATCCCTGCAACCTGGGCCAGACCGAAACGGAAGGCAGGACGCGCCACGGCGACGTCGCTCACACCGACGATCACCTGCCGGATCGCGCGAGCGGTGGCCGAAGGCTTGGTGGTCACATAGGCGTAGGTGCTATCCGCCACCGCCACCATGGCGCTGTGCACCGTGGGCTGGTCGTTCGCCATCCCGCTGAGCAGCACAGCCACTTTCTTCACACTGGACGACTTCAGGCCCGACATCGCCGCCGTGACCGCCTTGCGGACCGCAGCGGGCGAACAGTCGCCAGTGCGTGCCAGCACCACCCTGACCGGTTTGAGCCCCTGGGGCCGGTAGACCGACAGGCACTTGCCCACCCCGGTTTCAAGATCTCCCCTGCGGGAGGCGTCCCGCACCAGCTCGCTCAGGGCGTCGGTGCCGTCCAGGCCCTGGGTGTCGTCGGGCACCAGCACCACCAGTGCGTCCACCGCGAGCTGGCTTGCCTGAACCAGGGAAAGGGCTTTGAGTTCGAAGTCCATAATCGTGTCTTTCCTGTTTGATTCGATGTTATTCCATTCATCCATCCGCACCGAACTGGCACGCAGTTTCGGCGCCACCCTGGTGGTGCTCTTCACCATCGTGCTGACGGTGCTGCTGATCCGCACGCTGGGACTGGCCTCGCGCGGCAGCGTGAACCCGGAAGAAGTCATGCTGGTGCTGGGCTACACGGTGCTGGGCTACACGCAGACCATCCTGACGCTGGCCCTGTTCATCGCGATTGTCTCCACGCTCTCCCGCATGTACCGCGAGAGCGAGATGATCATCTGGTTCTCCAGCGGGCGCTCGCTGGGGGGATTTCTCAGTCCGGTGATGAGGTTCGCCTGGCCGGTGCTGCTGGTGATCGTTCTGATGGTGCTGTTCGTCTGGCCCTGGGCCAACCAGCAGACCGCCGAACTGCGCAACCGGTTCGAAAACCGCGGCGACCTCCAGCGCATCGCCCCGGGTCAGTTCCAGGAGTCGTCCAGCGGCCGGCGGGTGTTCTTCATCGACAAGGACACGGCCGACGGCACCGAAGGGCGCAACGTGTTCATCTCCAGCATCGAGAAGAACGGCAACGAGACCGTCACCTCGGCGGTGTCCGGCCGCATCGAGTGGCAGGGTGACCGCCAGTTCCTGATGCTCAACAACGGCCAGCGTCTCGAAAGCGACCCGAAGACCGGCCGCATCAAGGTCAGCCAGTTCGAGCAGTACGGGGCACAGATCGGCGCCTCGTCCTCCTACATCCGCGGCGGCCAGGCGCTCAAGGCGCGCAGCACCCTCGCGCTCATCCAGGACCCCACGCCCGCGCACATGGGTGAACTGGGTTGGCGCATCGGCGTGGCACTGACCGCCTTCAATCTGGTCTTGCTGGGCGTCGCGACCACGGTCAGCAACCCCCGTGCCGGCCGCAGCGGCAACCTGCTGTTCACGCTCTTTGCCTTCATCGTGTACTTCAACCTGCTCAACGTCGGTCAGCGCTGGGTCACCGCCGGACAGGTCAGCTGGCTGACGCTGACCGTCCTGCTGCACGGCTCGGTGTTCCTGTTCAGTGCCCTGTGGCTGGCCAAGCGCCACCACAACATCCACTGGCGCACCTGGTTCAGCCAGATCGCACGTGGCGGCGCCGCGGGGGCATCCGCATGAAAACGATCCGCCGACTGATCTACGGCGAGGTCCTGATCGCCACCGGCTACGTGCTGCTGGCCTTCCTGTCGCTGTTCTTCTTCTTCGATTTCGTCGAGGAGCTGGCGGCGATCGGCCAGCCGTCCCGCCTGGACCCCAAGGTCACCTACGAGCTGACGCACGCCATGCTGTATGTGGCGCTGCTGATGCCCAGCCGCATCTACGAGCTGCTCCCGATATCGGTGCTCATCGGCTCGGTGGCGGTGCTGGCGCGCCTGGCCCAGAGTTCCGAATACACCATCCTGCGCACCAGCGGCCTGGGGCCGTGGAAAGCGCTGCGCACGCTGCTGGGCCTGGGCCTGCTGTTTGTCGCGCTCACCTTCGCGGTCGGGGACTATGTGGCCCCCATTGCCGACAAGACGGCGCAACTGCTCAAGGCCCGGTACCAGGGCAAACTGAGCTTGGGCCAGACCGGCGCCTGGCTCAAGGAGCGGCAGGCGCACAGCAACTTCTCGGTCAACGTGGGGTCGCTCTCCCCCTCCGGTGAGCTGGGAGAAGTCCGCATCTTCGAGTTCGACAACCAGGGCCTGCTGGTGTCCACGGTGCAGGCCGAGCAGGGCCGGATCGAAGGCCACGGTACCTGGACGCTGAACAATGCGGTACGAAGAGAGTTTGATGTGGCGGGCCAGCTGTCGGCCCGGATCGTGCGCAGCCAGCACGAGTCGTTCGCCTGGCCCAGCGCGATTTCCGCGGAGATGGTGTCGGTGGCGCTGCTCAAGCCAGACCGCATGCGCACGACCGATCTTTACGCCTACGTCCAGCACCTGGAGGCCAACGGCCAGACCGCACAACGCTACGAAATCGAGTTCTGGCGCAAGGTGTTCTATCCACTCTCCTGTCTGGTGATGGTGGTGCTGTCCCTGCCATTCGCCTATCTGCATTTCCGCAGCGGCGGCATCACCGGCTACGTGTTCGGCGGCGTGATGATCGGCATCAGCTTCTTCCTGCTGAACAACGTTTTCGGCTACATCGGCAACCTCAACCACTGGCGTCCCTGGCTGGCGGCGGCGTCTCCGGCCATCATCTATTCGTTCCTCTCGCTGGGTGCGTTTGGCTGGCTGGTGCTCAGGAGATAGCCATGCTGGGCGTCATCGTTTTTGCGCATGGGTCCCGCGACCCGCTGTGGCGGGCGCCGGTCGAATCGGTGGCGCGGCAGATCCGTGACGCCGATCCGGCGGTCCGGGTGGCCTGTGCCTATCTGGAGCTGAGCGAGCCCGACCTGCCCACCGCCGCCGCGCAGCTGGTGAGCCAGGGGGTGTCCCGCATCCGGGTACTGCCCCTGTTCTTCGGCATGGGCAAACACGCGCGTGAAGACCTCCCGGTGCTGGTGGAGCAGCTGGCACGCGCCCACCCCGACGTTCGCTTCGAGCGCCTCGCCGCCGCCGGCGAAGATCCCCGCCTGACCGCCCTGCTCGCACAGATTGCGCTGGAACCTGCCCGATGAACCTGCACCAGTTCCGCTTCGTCCAGGAGGCGGTGCGCCGCAACCTGAACCTGACCGAAGCCGCCAAGGCGCTGCACACCTCGCAGCCCGGCGTTTCCAAGGCCATCATCGAGCTCGAAGAAGAGCTGGGCATCGAGATCTTTGCCCGCCACGGCAAGCGCATCAAGCGCATCACCGAACCCGGCGTGCAGGTGCTCAAGAGCATCGAAGTGATTCTGCGCGAGGTCAACAACCTCAAACGCATCGGCGAACAGTACGCAGCGCAGGACAGCGGCACGCTGTCCATCGCGACCACCCACACCCAGGCGCGCTACGTGCTGCCCGGACCGGTAGCCAAGCTGCGCCAAGCCTATCCCAAGGTGGCGGTCAGCCTGCACCAGGGCTCGCCCGACCAGGTCGCCAAGATGCTGATCGAGGAGGTGGCCGAGATCGGCGTCGCCACCGAGTCGCTGACCAACTACCCCGATCTGGTCACCCTGCCCTGCTACGAATGGCAGCACGTGCTGGTGTTTCCCTACGACCATCCTCTGGTGGCGCAGGAGCGCATCACGCTGGAAGACCTGGCCCATGTGCCGCTGATCACCTACCACCCGAGCTTCACCGGCCGCACCCGCATCGACCAGGCCTTCGCGCTGCGGCACCTGCGGCCCAACATCGTGCTCGAAGCCATCGATTCAGACGTGATCAAGACCTACGTGAAGCTGGGCATGGGCGTGGGCATCGTGGCCGAGATGGCGATGCAGGGTGACAACGCGACCCCCGACCTCGTGGCCCGCCCCGGCGCGCAGCTGTTCGGCCACAACCTGGCCCGCGTGGCGTTCAAACGCGGCAGCTACCTGCGCCAGTTCGTGCTGCGCTTTGCCGAGCTGCTCAGCGACCGGCTCTCGCGCGACCTGATCCTGCGCGCCATGGCCGGCAACTCCGACGAATACGACATCTGAAGCCATGGACACCGCCACCGCCCCCCGCACGCCGCCGCTGACCTCCCGCCTGCCCGCCGTCGGCACCACCATCTTCACCGTCATGTCGGCGCTCGCCGCCGAGGTCGGGGCCGTCAACCTGGGCCAAGGTTTCCCTGACTTCGACTGCGACCCGGAACTGGTCAACGCCGTCACCCTGGCCATGCAGGCCGGCCACAACCAGTACCCACCCATGCCCGGCGTACCCGCGCTGCGCCAAGCCATGGCGGCAAAGATGGAAGCGCTGTACGGCCTGCGCTGCGACCCGAACACCGAGATCACCGTCACCGCTGGCGCGACGCAGGCCATCCTGACCACCATCCTCGCGGTGGTGCACCCGGGCGACGAAGTCATCGTGCTGGAGCCCTGCTACGACAGCTACGTGCCCAACATTGAGCTGGCCGGTGGCAAGGTCGTTCGGGTGCCACTGGTGCCGGGCACGTTCCGGCCCGACTTCGATGCCATCGCCGCCGCCATCACGCCGCGCACCCGTGCGCTCATGATCAACAGCCCGCACAACCCCAGCGGCCAGGTCTGGAGCGCCGAGGACATGCGCCGACTCGACGAACTGTTGGCCCCCACCGACGTGCTGCTGATCAGCGACGAGGTCTACGAGCACATGGTCTACGACGGCCAGCAGCACCAGAGCGCTGCACGCTTCCCCGGCCTGGCGGCGCGCGCCTTCATCATCAGCAGCTTCGGCAAGACCTACCACGTCACCGGCTGGAAGGTCGGTACGGTGGTCGCACCTGCGCCGCTGACGGCCGAGTTCCGCAAGGTGCACCAGTTCAACGTGTTCACCGTGAACACGCCCATGCAGCACGCGCTGGCCGCCTACATGGCCGACCCGGCGCCCTACCTGCAATTGAGCGATTTCTACCAGCGCAAGCGCGACCTGTTCCGGGAAGGTCTTGCACAAACGCGCTTTCGCCTGCTGCCCGGCCAGGGCACCTACTTCCAGTGCGTGGGCATTGAGAACCTGGCGGTGGCGGAACGCGACCTGCCCGAAGGCGAGTTCTGCCAGTGGCTCACGCGCGAGATCGGCGTGGCGGCGATTCCTCTTTCGGCGTTCTACGGCAACGGCTTCGACCAGAAGGTGGTGCGCTTCTGTTTCGCCAAAAAGGACGACACCTTGAAGGCTGCACTGGAGCGGCTGGCCCGCCTCTGACGCAGCGCGTCAGCAGCGGATCGGGTTGCGGCAGAAGCGCTCCAGTTCCCTCACGGTGCTGCGCCCGGCCACCGGCTGGCGCGCCTTGGGCCCGACGTCCAGGCTCAGCTTCATCTCGTACTTGCGAAAGAACTCGTCAAAGAGTTCACCACCCAGGGTGCCGGTCGCGGTCAGGGTGTCTGTGCGCGCATCGTGCTCCAGCAGCACGGCGCACAGCGGTTGTTCCGCCGGCCCGCCCAGCACCTGGGCACCGCGCGCCGGGTCGTATTGGCTGTGGTCGGCGCAGCAGTGGATCAGGTCGTTGCCGTGACTGGGCGTCTTCGGATTGAGCACCGGTCCCTTGCGGAAGCTGATGAAACTCAGGTCCTTGGTGGGATAAACCAGCTGGTGGGCGCAAATGGCGCTGAACGCCACCAGGCTGCGGCGCGGCCCCACGCCACCGGGCCACTGGTAGTCCTGCTGGCCCTTGGTCTTGAGGGACAGCGGCATCGCCGCCTTGCCCAGGTCCAGCAGGAACACCGGCGTGGCCTCGAACGGGTAGTGGAAGACGTAGTTCGTCTGCAGTTTCAGCTGCGAGGCCTTCACCGGATCGCCCAGCTCGTCGACGAGCAACGCCGCGGCGTAGCGACGCGGCGTGGCTTGCGCCGCCCAACTGCCCGTCCCGAGGGTGGTGACCAGCACACCCGCGCCCAGCGCACAACCTTCCACGAAGTCACGCCGATCCATGGACACCTCCATGCGAAGAAGGCGCCAGTGAAGCGCATGCCGGGCGCCCCTGTCAACAGGGGCACGCCGGATCAGGTGTTGAGCTGGGCCCAGGCCTTGTCGATGCGCTTGATGCTCACCGGCTGCGGCGTGCGCAGCTCCTGCGCAAAGAAGCTCACGCGCAGCTCTTCCAGCAGCCAGCGCACCTCCTGCAACCGGGCGTCCTGCACACCCTTGCGCTCGGCCACCAGGCGCCAGAAGCGTTGGTCCTGCAGCCGGAGTTCCGCGAACTTCGCCGCGTCGCGTGCCGGGTCGCCGCGCAGCTTGTCCAGTCGCAGCTGCACCGCCTTGAGGTAGCGCGGGAAATGCTGCAGCTGCGCGTAAGGCGTTGAACTCAGGAAAGTCTTGGGCACCAGGCGCTGCATCTGCTGCTGCACGTCGGTGGCCACGTCGGCCGGAGGCTTGCTGTCCTTGAGCTTGCGCTGCGCGGCGGCGAACTCGGTGAGGATCACGCCAGCCTGGCGCGCGATCTCGTTGGCGATCAGGGTCAGGCGTCCTCTGCCCTCGTCCACCCGAGCTTTGAAGGCCGCGGCATCCGCCGGCAACGGGTCGGTCAGGAAGGCACGATCCAGGGCGAGGTCGAGGATCTGGTTCTTCAGTTCGTCCAGCGTGCCGCCACCGCCGCCACTGTCGGTCTTGCCGACGGCCATGTAGGCCACGCCCATGGCCTGCAGGCCGGGCAGGTTCCTTTCCAGGTACTTCAGCGCGTCCTTGATCTGCAGCGCGAACAGGCGGCGCAGGCCGGCGCGGTGGCGCGCCTGCGCCACCTCGGGCTCGTCGAAGACCTCGATGCGCACCGCGTCGCCGTCGTCGATCAGCGCCGGGAAACCGATCAGCGTCTGGCCACCCTTGCGGATTTCCATCAGCTCGGGCAGTTCGCCGAAGTCCCAGGTGGTGTGGCGCTGTTCGGCGCTGGACGTCTTCGCGGCCGGTGAGGTCGGTGCCTTGGCCTTGTCGGGCGCAGGCATACGGCGAACGCCATCGGCGGCCGTTGACTGCGCCGTTGCAGCGGGCGCAGCCGCGGGCGCCGCGATGTCCTTGAGCTTGAGCGAAGCCAGCGCCTGGAAGGCGCCACGCGCCAGACTGCCCAGCTCGGCTTTCAGTGCGCCCAGGTTGCGCCCCTGGCCGAGCTGGCGGCCGTGTTCGTCCACCACGCGCAGGTGCATGAAATGGTCGGCCGGCAGCATGTCCACCTTGATGTCGTTGCGCTGCACCGGCAGCTGCGTGGCCTCGCGCACCAGCTTGAGCAGCGCGTCCATCAGGTTGCCGCTGCCGAACGTTTCGGGCTGGCACAGGGCCTCGGTCATCTTCTCGGCGGTGGCCGGCAGCGGCACCAGGCGCGAACGCGGCCGCTGGTGCAGGGTCTTGAGCAAGGCCTGCACCTTGTCCTTGAGCATGCCGGGCACCAGCCAGTCGCAGCGGTCTTCGCTGACCTGGTTGAGCGCGAAGATGGGCACGGTCACGCTCACGCCGTCGCGCGGGTCACCGGGCTCGTGCAGGTAGGCGGCGGCGCAGTCCACACCACCCAGGCGAATGGTCTTGGGGTAGGCCTGCGTGGTGATGCCGGCGGCCTCGTGCCGCATCAGCTCTTCGCGCGTGAGGAACAGCAGTTTCGGGTTCGCGCGCGAGGCGTCGCGGTACCAGCGCTCGAAAGCCGCGCCGTTGCATACGTCGGCCGGCAGTTGCTGATCGTAGAAGGCGTAGATCAGTTCGTCGTCGACCAGCACGTCCTGGCGGCGTGCCTTGTGTTCCAGCTCCTGCACCTCGCGCACGGTGCGGCGGTTGGCGGTCAGGAAGGGCAGCTTGCTGTCCCAGGTGTCCTCGTGCAGGTGGCCCACCAGGGCTTCGCGGATGAAGAGATCACGCGCGCCGGCCGGGTCCACTTTTTGATAGTCCACCCGCCGCTGCTGGTAGACCACCAGACCGTACAGCGTGGCACGTTCATAGGCGCTGACGCGGCCGGCCTTCTTCTCCCAGTGCGGGTCCAGCACCTGCTTCTTGAGCAAATGGCCGCCGACCTGCTCCAGCCACTGCGGCTCGATGTTCGCAATGCCGCGACCGAACAGGCGCGCGGTTTCCACCAGTTCGGCGCAGACAATCCAGCGGCCAGGCTTCTTGCTCAGGTTCGCGCCGGGGTGGCGGTGGAACTTGATGCCGCGCGCGCCCAGGTACCAGTCCTCGGTGTCGTTCTTTTGGCCGATGTTGCCCAGCAGGCCGGCGAGCATGGACAGGTGCAACTGTTCATACGACGCAGGCGCGGTGTTGATGGGCCACTTGTGTTCTGCCACCACGGTGTGCAGCTGCGAATGGATGTCGCGCCACTCGCGCACACGCCGCACGTTGATGTAGTTCTCGCGCAGCAGATTTTCGTACTGGCGGTGGCTGAGCTTGTGATCGGTGCCGTGGCCGCCCTTGCTGTCTTCCAGCCACTTCCAGAGCTTGAGCGTGCCGGTAAACTCGCTCTTCTCGTCGTCGAACTTCTTGTGCGCCTGGTCGGCCTGGGTCTGCTTCTCCAGCGGCCGGTCGCGCACGTCCTGCAGGCTCAGGGCCGACGCGATGACCAGCACCTCATCCAGCGCGCCGCGCTGCTGCGCCTCCAGCAGGATGCGGCCCACGCGCGGGTCCAGCGGTAGGCGGCTGAGCGTCTGGCCGATGCGGGTGAGTTCGTTGGCCTCGTCCACTGCGCCCAGTTCGGACAGCAGCTGGTAGCCGTCGGTGATGGCGCGGCGCTGCGGCGCTTCCAGAAACGCGAAATCCTCCACCGCACCCAGGTGCAGCGCCTTCATGCGCAGGATCACCCCCGCCAGCGAGCTGCGCAGGATTTCCGGGTCGGTGAACTTCGGCCGGCCGTTGAAACCCGCCTCGTCGTAGAGGCGGATGCAGATGCCGTCGGCCACGCGGCCGCAACGGCCGGCGCGCTGATTGGCCGCGGCCTGGCTGATCGGCTCGATGAGCAACTGCTCCACCTTCTGGCGGAAGCTGTAGCGCTTGACGCGGGCCGTGCCGGCGTCGATGACGAAACGGATGCCCGGCACCGTCAGCGAGGTCTCGGCCACATTGGTCGAGAGCACGATGCGGCGCTGGCCGTGCGGCTGGAAGATGCGGTCCTGCTCGGCCTGCGACAGGCGCGCGAACAGCGGCAGCACCTCCGCGTTGCGCAGCGCGGGCTGATGCGACAGGTGTTTGCGCAGATGGTCGGCGGCCTCGCGGATCTCGCGCTCGCCGGGCAGGAACACCAGGATGTCACCGCCCTGGCCTGCTCCACCGCGCCACAGTTCGTCCACGCCGTCGGCAATCGCATCGTTCAGGTCGTATTCGCGGCTCTCTTCAAACGGCCGGTAACGCACCTCCACCGGGTAGGTGCGGCCAGAGACCATCAAGACAGGCGCTTTGCCTTTGCTGGACGCGAAGTAGTCCGCAAAGCGGTCCGCGTCGATGGTGGCCGAGGTGACGATCACCTTCAGGTCCGGCCGGCGCGGCAGCAGCTGGCGCAGGTAACCCAGCAGGAAGTCGATGTTCAGCGAGCGCTCGTGCGCCTCGTCGATGATCAGCGTGTCGTAGGCGCGCAGGTCGGGGTCGGTCTGCGTCTCGGCCAGCAGGATGCCGTCGGTCATCAGCTTGACCAAGGCTTCCTTGCTCAGCCGGTCCTGGAAGCGCACCTTGTAGCCCACCACCTCGCCCAGCGGTGTCTTCAGCTCTTCGGCGATGCGCTTGGCCACGCTGCTGGCCGCGATCCGCCGCGGCTGCGTGTGGCCGATCAGCTGGCCGCGCTGGCCCGGCTTCGCGTTGAGCCGGCCACGCCCCATCGCCAGCGCAATCTTGGGCAACTGCGTGGTCTTGCCCGAACCGGTTTCGCCGCAGACGATCACGACCTGGTGGTCGCGGATGGCGTCCTCGATCTCCTGCCGGCGGGCGGAGACGGGCAAGGCTTCTGGGAACTCGATGTGCAGCGCGGAGGACAAGGGGATAACTTCAGTCAAAATCGGGCAGCCTGCAATTATCCTGCGCACCCCGCCCGTCTGCCCCACCCGCCCGACATGTCCACCGTCTTCAATTTCACCTTCGTGCCCTGGTTCCGTTCGGTGGCCCCGTACATCCACAAGTTCCGGAACCAGACCTTCGTGATCGGCCTGACTGGCGAGGCCATCGCTGCGGGCAAGCTGGCCTCGATCGCGCAGGACATCGCCATGATCCAGGCCATGGGCGTGAAGATCGTGCTGGTGCACGGCTTCCGCCCGCAGGTCAACGAACAGCTGCGCCTCAAGGGCCAGGAGGCGAAGTACTCGCATGGCATGCGCATCACCGACCCGATCGCGCTGGATTGCGCACAGGAAGCGGCGGGCCAGCTGCGTTACGAAATTGAAGCCGCCTTCAGCCAGGGCCTGCCCAACACGCCCATGGCCGGCGCCCGGGTGCGCGTGATCTCGGGCAACTTCATCACGGCACGACCGGTGGGCCTGATCGACGGTGTCGATTTCCAGCATACGGGCCTGGTGCGCAAGGTGGACACCGAAGGCATCCAGCGCACGCTGGACATGGGCGCCCTGGTGCTGATCTCGCCATTCGGCTTTTCACCCACCGGCGAGGCGTTCAATCTCGGGATGGAAGACGTGGCGACCTCGGTGGCTGTGGCCTTGCAGAGCGACAAGCTCATCTTCCTGACCGAGATCCCGGGCATCCGCGTGGACGCCAACGATCCTGAAAGCGACATCGACACCGAGCTGCCCCTGGCCGATGCCAAGCGCCTGATCGCCAGCCTGCCCGTCGCCACCCTGCCCACCGATCCGGGCTTCTACCTGCAGCACTGTGTGCGCGCCTGCGAAGGTGGTGTGGAGCGCAGCCACATCATCCCGTTCAAGCTGGATGGTTCGTTGCTGCTGGAGATCTATGTGCACGACGGCATCGGCACCATGGTGGTGGACGAGAAGCTGGAGAGCGTGCGCGAGGCCACCATCGACGACGTCAGTGGCATCGTGGCCCTGATCGAGCCCTTCGAGAAGGACGGCACCCTGGTCAAGCGCGACCGCACCGAGATCGAGCGCGATGCGGGCAACTACACCATCATCGAACACGACGGCGTGATCTTCGGCTGCGCCGCGCTCTACCCTTACCCCGAAGAACGCACCGCCGAAATGGCCGCGCTCACCGTTTCGCCACAGAGCCAGAGCCAGGGCGACGGCGAGCGCCTGCTCAAGCGCATCGAGACCCGCGCCCGGGCCCAGGGACTGCAGAGCATCTTCGTGCTCACCACCCGCACCATGCACTGGTTCATCAAGCGCGGCTTCGTGCAGGTCAACCCCGACTGGCTGCCCGAGGCGCGCAAGCGCAAGTACAACTGGGACCGCCGCAGCCAGGTGCTGGTCAAGAAGCTGGGCTGAGAGCCTGCCCAGCGAGCGGGCCGCGCCTACTACCGTCGGCGCAGCAGCAGTGCCGTCGCCAGCGCCGCAATGCCGGCAAAACAGAGGAAGGACCAGTTTGCGATGGACAGGCCCAGGAAGGTCCAGTCGATCGCCGAGCAGTCGCCGCTGCCCTTGAAGATCATGGGAATCGCTCGCTTGAGCGGGAAGGATTCGATCATTCCGTAGAAGTCGCGTCCGCAGCTGAGCACCTCGGGCGGGTACCACTGCAGAAAACTCTGGCGCGCGGCGACGAAGGCGCCACCCAGTGCCAGCAGACCCATCAGGACGACGCCGACGCGCCGGCCCTTGGCCCCCGACAGGGAGGCAGCGACACCGGCCACGATGGCCACGAGGATCAGCGCATAACGCTGCACGATGCACATCGGGCAGGGCTCCAGTCCCACCACATGCTGCAGGTACATGCCGAAAGCCAGCAGACCGATGCAGCCGGCAGCCACCAGGGTCAGCACACGGCGCGGGTGCTGGTCAAGAACATCGAGGGCGGGGGTGAGGAAACTCAAGAAAACTCCAGAAGATGAAAAAGGCGCTGCGGGTGGACCCGGCCAGCGCCTTCAAGTTCCAGCGGCGGGCGATCAGCCGTTGTCGGCGAACGCGCGCTCGATCACGAACTGGCCCGGGCGCGTGGTATTGCCCTCAGCAAAACCGCGCTTCTCGCACAGCGCCTTGAGGTCGCGCAGCATCTCGGGGCTGCCGCAGATCATGACGCGGTCTTCGGCGGGGTTCAACTCAGGCAGGCCGGTGTCCTTGGCGATCTGGCCGCTCTCGATGATGTTGGGGATGCGGCCCTGGTGCACGAAGGGTTCGCGGGTTACGGTCGGGTAGTAGATGAACTGCTGGCTCACCATCTCGCCCAGGAACTCGTGCTGCTTGAGCTGGGTTTCCAGCATGTCGCGGTAGGCCAGTTCCTTGACCTCGCGCACCCCGTGGATCAGCACCACCTGTTCGAACTTCTCGTAGGTCTCGGGGTCGCGCACGATCGACAGAAACGGTGCCAGCCCGGTGCCGGTGGCCAGCAGGTACAGGCGCTTGGCTGGCAGCAGGTAGTCGATCAGCAGGGTGCCGGTGGGCTTCTTGCCGACGATGATGGTGTCGCCCACCTGGATGTGCTGCAGGCGGCTGGTCAGCGGACCGTCCGGCACCTTGATGCTCAGGAACTCCAGATGCTCTTCATAGTTGGCGCTGGCGATCGAGTAGGCGCGCAGCAGCGGCTTGTCGTTCACCCGCAGCCCGATCATGGTGAAGTGGCCGTTGGAGAAGCGCAGCGCCGTATCGCGGGTGGTGGTGAAACTGAACAGACGATCGGTCCAGTGATGAACGCTCAGGACGCGCTCTTCCAGAAATGCACTCATGGTCTTGAAGAAGATGGGTCCGGCCGGGACGCCGGACTTGGAAACAAAAACAGTTCGCGATTGTAGAAGTCGGGTTCCGGCGCGCCTTGCGATAAATCAGGAACTGGCACCGGCGCCCGAAGGGGATTCGCTTGCGCTGGGTATTCATTGCTACAGTGGAGCCCCTCTTGCAGGCCCCTGCACCATGCAACCCGGTCTTGCTGGCTGCTCGCATCATGCCGACCTTGGGTTAATACTGGAACGAATAGTTTTTCATTTTACTTAGACATCAACAGAATAAGGAAACCCCATGGCACGCACCATCCACTGCATCAAGCTCGGCAAGGAGGCCGAAGGCCTGGACTTTCCACCCTACCCCGGCGAACTGGGTAAGCGCATCTATGAGAACGTGAGCAAGGAAGCCTGGGCGGACTGGCTCAAGCACCAGACCATGCTGCTCAACGAAAACCGCCTCAACCTGGCCGATGCCCGGGCCCGTCAGTACCTCGCCCGCCAGATGGAGAAGCACTTTTTTGGCGAAGGTGCCGACGCGGCGGCGGGCTATGTGCCCCCGAGCGCGGGTCAGTAAGCAGCCGGATCACCTCCTTCCCTGGTGACCTCCTCATCCCGCCACGCGCTGGTGCTGGGCGCCGGTCTGGCCGGTGCTGCCTGTTGCGCGACCCTCGCCCGCCGGGGCTGGCGGGTCGAGCTGCTCGAACGCGGCCGCCAGGCCGCCATGGGCGCCTCCGGCCTTCCGGTGGGCATGCTCAGCCCGCATGTCACGCGCGCGCCGACACCGCTCTCGCGCCTTTGTTCCCTGGGCGTGGCCGATGCACGGTCCCAGCTCGAGCGTCTGGTGCCACAGGGCCACGGCTGGCAGGCCACGGAAGTCGACAACCTCGGACACGACCCCGGCCGCTGGCCTGCAGCAGTGGTCCGGCCGTCGGCACTGGTCCTGGCCTGGCTGTCTGAGGCGCAGTCCTCCGGGGGCCTGAGCATCCGCTTCGATGCCGCTGTGGCCAGCCTGGTCCGCGAGGATGGACAGTGGGTGGCCAGGGATGGTGCAGGCGTGGTGCTCGGCGCCGCGCCGACTGTGGTGGTGGCCACCGCCTACGGGGCATTTCCATTGCTGGAAGGAATCCACGGCCACGGATCGGGCGCGGTGCCGCTGCGACCGGTCAAGGGCCAGCTGACGCTCGCGGCCCTGCAGACGCCACCGCTCGCGCCCCGCCCCATGCGCAACAACGGGGTCTTTGTGCCGGCCTACGAAGATGCCGGTCTGCCGCCTTCATGGCCTTCCCGCGTCTGGGCCATGGGTTCCACTTACGAACGCGGTCGCGACGACACCACCGTGGATTCCGCGGCTCATGAACGCAACGCGGTGAGCCTGGAAGAGATGCATCCGCAGGCGGCTGCCGAGCTGCGACGCTGCGCCAGCGACGGGCGCCTGCTTGGCTGGTCCCAGGTCCGGTGTGCGTCGCAGGACCGGCTGCCGATGGTCGGCGCCGCGCCCGACCTGAAAGCCATGCAGGAATTGTTCAACGCCGCTGGGGCGCGCCGCGGCAGGGTCCCGTTGCTGCAGACGCCCCGTCTGCCAGGACTGTTCATGCTGACGGCGCTTGGCTCCCGCGGCCTGACGCTGGCCCACTGGTGTGCCGACTGGTTGGCCGGCCGGATGAGCGGCGAGCCCTCGCCGCTGCCCGAGCAGGATCGGGACCTGGAGAAGGCCCTCGACCCGGCCCGTTTCGCCTGGAAGGCAGCCCGCCGGCAGCCGGTGGCCTGAACCGGCTCAGGCCAGGAGTTCAAGCCAGCGCCGCCACTGGGCTTCCTGCAACGGCCGACCCACCAGGGCGCTGATGCCCGTGCGTTCCGTGTCCCGCTTGAGCCGCCGACGATTGAGCCAGGGTGCCAGGGGGTCGGCGTGCTCGCTGACCCCCACGGTCAGCGCATTGGCGTTGTGCTGTGAAAACAGCCGCGCCAGCTGCCAGGTGTCGACGTGGTGCTCGTCCAGGTCGAATACCCCACAGACATAACGGCGGCGTCCGATGCATTCAAGAGCGGTTTCGGTGCTGTCCGCCTCGTCCACCTCCGACACCCCCACCCCGGACAGCCAGGCCGTGACCTGCCCGCGCTCGCCCGCGGCGCCAACGATCAGCGCCCGCTTGTTCGGCGACTCCGAGCCGGTCTCCAGTGGCCCGGGCTGGGTCACATCCAGGTCGAGAAAGCCGGAGTCCACCCGTCGCGCGGCATACACCGCATCCAGATCATTGAGCATGACGGCCCACTGAATCGGCCGCTCCAGCACTCGCCAAGCATGCGCAGGTGCATGCGACCCCACCCAGATCAGTCGCTGACCCGGCGGGGTCTCCCTGGCATGGGACAACACCGCCTCGGCCGCGTCGCCGTCCACCAGAGCCACTTCTGCCAGCCGGGTCGGGGCCTGGACCCCGGGCGCGGTCAGTGGCACCCAGGGCGCGTAACTCAGTTCGCGCTCTTCGGACAGTCGGAAAACGGTGTTGAGCGCATGTCGCTCCACGTCGCTGAAGCCCACCACCTGCACATGAATCTGCTGCTTGACCATCGGCGCATGTTACCCGCGTGACGCCGCTGCACAACCAAAAGAGACCAGACATCCGACACCACTGATAACCAGAAGAAATATGTGAACAACCAAAATGTCGTTTGAGATATATGGGCATTTGCGTAGAGTCGCGCCCCATGTCAGAACTTGCTTTTGTCTTTGCCGGTTTTTTTGTGGGCCTCGTCGTGGGCCTGACCGGCGTGGGCGGCGGTTCGCTGATGACCCCCATCCTGATTTTCTTCTTCGGAATCAAGCCTTACCTCGCCGTGGGCACCGACCTGCTGTTCGCGGCCGTGACCAAGGCGGGTGGCACCATCAATCTGGCACGCCAGCGCCTGGTGCCTTGGCGCGTGGTGGCCCAGCTGTGCGCCGGCAGCATCCCAGCTGCGCTGGTCACGCTCTGGGTGCTGCACCAGGTGGGCCCAGCCAGCCCTGCGGTGCAGTCGGTCATGACCCACACGCTGGGCGTGGCCCTGCTGCTGACCGCCGCTGCCATGCTCTACAAGGCGGCCCGTGGCAAGGTTCTGCCGCGAAGTCTGCCCACGACGGAAATCGACAAAGCCACCCATGCCCGCCACTGGAGCCTGCCGGTGCTGTTCGGCGCCGTCATCGGCACCCTGGTCACGCTGACCTCGGTCGGCGCTGGCGCCATCGGTGTCTCGGTGTTGCTGCTCCTGTTCCCGCTGCTGCCGCTGCCACGCATCGTAGCCGCCGACATCGCCTACGCCGTGCCGCTGACCCTGGTCGCCGGTCTGGGCCACGCCAGCCTCGGCTCGGTCGACTGGCCGCTGCTGGGAAAGCTGCTGGCCGGTTCGCTGCCCGGCATCTGGCTCGGCACCCGCCTGATGCGCCACACGCCAGAGCGTCTGGTGCGCTCCCTGCTCTCGCTGCTGCTGGCCTACGCCGGCACCAAGCTGATCGCCCTCTGATTTTTCGCCTCACGACAGCCATGTACCAGTACTCCGATTTCGACCGACAGTTCGTCCAACAGCGCGCCGCCCAGTTCCGCGACCAGCTTGAACGTTTCCAGGCCGGCACGCTGGACGACGAAGCTTTCAAGCCGCTGCGCCTGCAGAACGGCTGGTACATCCAGCGCTTTGCGCCCATGCTGCGCGTGGCCGTGCCCTATGGCGAAATCAATACCGCCCAACTGCGCGTTCTCTCCAAGCTGGCCCGCGACTTCGACCACAAGGAGGCTCACGACACCTCCAAGGCCAACGCCGCCCTGGCCGACGTGCCCAGCCTGCCCGACCGCTGCGCCCACTTCACCACGCGCCAGAACGTGCAATACAACTGGATCCCGCTGCACCGCGCCGCCGACGCCATGGACCTGCTGGCCAGCGTGAACCTGCATGGCATCCAGACCAGCGGCAACTGCATTCGCAACATCACCACCGACGCCCTGGCCGGCATCGCCGTCGATGAGGTGGCCGACCCGCGCCCCTTCGCGGAAATCATGCGCCAGTGGAGCACGCTGCACCCGGAGTTCGCCTTCCTGCCGCGGAAGTTCAAGATCGCCATCACCGGTGCCCGCGAAGACCGCGCCGCCACGCCCTGGCACGACGTGGGCCTGCGCCTGCTGCGCAACGTGGACGGCGATCTGGGCTTCCAGGTGCGCGTGGGTGGCGGCATGGGCCGCACCCCCGTCATCGGATCGGTGATCCGTGAGTTCCTGCCCTGGCACCAGATCCTCAACTACCTCGAAGCCGTGGTGCGCGCGTACAACCGCTTCGGCCGCCGCGACAACAAGTACAAGGCCCGCATCAAGATCCTGGTCAAGGCCGAAGGCCAGTCCTTCACCGACCAGGTGGAAGCCGAGTACCGCGACATCGTCGAAAAAGACGGCGCGCCACACACCATCACGCAGGCCGAGCTGGACCGCGTGAGCGCCTTCTTTGTTCAACCCACCCTTCGCTGCGATCGCAAGAGTGCCGACGCCAAGATCGCCAACATCCTCAAGGCCGCCGCCGAGGACGACGTCGAGTTCAGCCGCTGGCTGACCCGCAATGTCAAGCCGCACCAGAACCCCGACCTGCGCGCCGTCACTCTGTCCTTCAAGCGGCTGGGCTCTGCGCCCGGCGACGCCACGGCCGACCAGCTGGAGCGCGCGGCCGAGCTGGTGGACCGTTTCTCCTGCGGCGAAGCCCGCGTGACCCACGAACAGAACCTGCTGCTGCCCTGGGTCAGCTGCGATCAGTTGCCCGAGCTGTGGCGCGAGGCGCGTCGCCTGGGCCTGGCCAAGCCCAACATCGGCCTGCTGTCCGACATGATCGCCTGCCCAGGCGGCGACTTCTGCGATCTGGCCAACGCCCGCTCGCTGCCCATCGCACAGGCCCTGCTGGCCCGCTACCAGGACTTGGACGAACTGCACGACCTCGGCGAGATCGACCTGCACATCAGCGGCTGCATCAACAGCTGCGGCCACCACCACAGCGGCCACATCGGCATCCTGGGCGTCGACAAGGACGGCCAGGAGTGGTACCAGGTCACCCTGGGCGGCTCCGACGGCACGCGCCTGTCGGGTGAAGCGGTGCCGGGCAAGGTGATCGGTCCGTCCTTCGCGGCCGACGAGATGGTCGACGTGATCGAGGCGCTGATCGACACCTTCCGCACCCAGCGCCTGCCGGCCGAGACCTTCGTCAATACCGTCAAGCGCGTGGGGATCGAGCCCTTCAAGACCGCCGCCAACGCGGTGCGCGTGGCCACGGCCCGCACCCCGGTCGCCGCCTGAACGCAGGAGCCCACGACATGAAACCCACGATCCAACTCTTCAAGGCCGACAGCTTCAGCGCCGACGAGACCGGCACCCTGACCCTGCCCAACGACGCCGACCCTCGCGAAGCTGCCCTGGACGGCGTCCACACGGTGCAGCTGCAGTTCCCATCGTTTGCCGACGGCCGCGCCTTCAGCCAGGCCTTCCTGCTGCGCCGCCGTCTGGGCTTCACCGGCCAGATCCGCGCCATCGGCGATGTGCTGATCGACCAGCTGGCGCAGATGCAGCGCAGCGGCTTCACACAGGCCGTGCTGCGCGCCGACCAGAGCATCGAGCACGGACAGAAGCTGCTGGCCCAGTACGACGCCTACTACCAGGGCGATGCCGTGGACACCCGCCCGCACTTCGCCCACGCCTGAGCACCAGGACGAACACCATGAGCACCATTGATCTCGCAAAAATCAACGCCGACATCGGCCGCGACACCCCCGCCCTCGTCAAGTGGGCCCTGGGCCTGAATCAGCCGGCCATCGTCACCACCAACTTCCGCCCCTTCGAGGCGGTGATCCTGCACCTGGTCACCCAGGTCAACCCGGACGTGCCGGTGGTCTGGATGGACAACGGCTACAACACCGAGGCCACCTACCGCTTCGCCGACGAGGTGACCCGCCAGCTCAAGCTGAACCTGAAGATCTACCTGCCGCGGCGCTCGCGCGCGCACCGCGAGGCCGTGGAAGGCGCCACGCCCGCGCTGGACGACCCGCGCCACGCCGCGTTCACCGAAGAAGTGAAGCTGGAGCCGTTTGCCCGCGCCCTGCGCGAGACGGCGCCCAAGGTCTGGTTCACCGCCCTGCGCGCCACCGACACCGCCGTGCGCGCGCAGATGGACCCGGTGAGCATCAACCCGGACGGCCTGATCAAGGTTGCCCCGCTGCTGCACTGGACGTCCAAGGAGCTGTACCACTACTGCGAGCTGCACGGCCTGCCCAACAACTTCGACTACGTGGACCCGACCAAGGGCGAAGAAAACCGCGAGTGCGGCCTGCACCTGGCTCATTGAAGCCCGGCCCACCGAACCGACTGCCGACAACGATCATGAACGCCCGTACCGACTCCGCCGTGCTGCAATCCGCCCACAACGCTGCCCAACACCACCTGAGCAACGCCCACCTGGACGCGCTTGAAGAGGAAACCATCTTCATCCTGCGCGAGGTGGCCGCCGCCTTCGAGCGCCCCGCCCTGCTCTTCTCGGGCGGCAAGGACTCGCTGGTCATGCTCAAGTGCGCGGAGAAGGCTTTCGGCATCGGCCGCATCCCCTACCCGCTGCTGATGATCGACACCGGCCACAACTTCCCGGAAGTGACCGACTTCCGCGACAGCCGCGCCAAGGAACTGCAAGCCGAACTGATCGTGCGCAGCGTCGAAGATTCGATGGCCCGCGGCACCGTGCGCCTGGCCCACCCGGGGGAGAGCCGCAACGTGCACCAGTCGGTCACGCTGCTGGAAGCCATCGAGGAATTTCGCTTCGACGCACTGATCGGCGGTGCCCGCCGCGACGAGGAAAAGGCGCGCGCCAAGGAACGCATCTTTTCGCACCGCGACAGCTTCGGCCAGTGGCAACCCAAGGCCCAGCGCCCCGAGCTCTGGACCCTGTTCAACACCCGCCTGGCCCCGGGCGAGCACTTCCGCGTGTTCCCCATCAGCAACTGGACCGAACTGGACGTGTGGCAGTACATCGAGCGCGAAGCCATCGCCCTGCCCTCGATCTACTACACCCACAAGCGCGAGGTGGTCGACCGCCGCGGCCTGCTCGTGCCTGTGACCGAACTCACCCCGCCCAAGGATGGCGAGACGGTGCAGATCCGCGATGTGCGCTTTCGCACCGTGGGCGACATCACCTGCACCTGCCCGGTGGAGAGCCTGGCCGCCACCGCCGGCGACATCGTGATCGAGACTCTGGCGGCTGACGTCAGCGAGCGCGGTGCGACGCGCATGGACGACAAGACGTCCGAAGCTTCGATGGAGAAGCGGAAAAAAGACGGTTACTTCTGAAGCCGACTTCGCACCCACGAACCGACCTTTCCCCGGACATTCCCATGAACGCTGTTGTTACCCCCTCCACTGCCGCCGACACCCGCACCGCCCTGAAGTTCATCACCTGCGGCTCGGTCGATGACGGCAAGAGCACCCTGATCGGCCGCCTGCTGGTGGACAGCAAGGCGGTGCTGCAAGACCACCTCGCCGGCGTGCAGCGCCAGGGTGAGACCGACCTCGCACTGCTGACCGATGGCCTGTCGGCCGAACGCGAGCAGGGCATCACCATCGACGTCGCCTACCGCTACTTCAACACCGAGGCCCGCAAGTTCATCATCGGCGACGCCCCCGGACACGAGCAGTACACCCGCAACATGGTCACGGCCGCCTCGGCCGCCGACGCCGCTGTGGTGCTCGTCGACGCGACCAAGCTGGACTGGAAAGACGCCGGCCTGAAGCTGCTGCCCCAGACACGCCGCCACTCGCTGTTGCTCAAGCTGCTGCGCGTGCCCTCCGTCGTGTTTGCCGTCAACAAGCTCGACGCGGTGCAGGACAGCGCGCTGGCGTTCACCAACATCTCGGGTGCTCTGAGCGCGTTTGCAGCGGACGCCGGGATCGAGGTCACCGCCACCGTCCCGGTCTCAGCCCTCAAGGGCTGGAACGTGGTCGACGCCCCCGTGCAGGCTGGCTGGTGCGGCTATCAGGGCCCGACCCTGCTCAACATCCTGGAGCACCTGCCGGTGACCCGCCCGGACACCGAGCTGCCGCTGGCCTTCCCTGTGCAGTGGGTCGAAAAGTTCTCCTCGTCTTCCGACACCAGCCAGGGCCGCCGTGTGTTCTGGGGCCGTGTCGCCACCGGCGTCGTCCAGCCAGGCCTGCAGGTCAAGGTCATGCCCAGCGGCCAAACCGCCACCGTGGCGCAAGTGCTCAACCACGTGCGCAACCCGCAGGCGGTCCACGCCGGTCACAGCGCCGGCATCGTGCTCGACCGCGAGGTCGATGTCTCGCGCGGCGACTGGCTGCTGGCCGTGGACGAGCAAGGTCAATCCCTCGAAGCCAGCCGCGAGATCCGCGCCACGGTCGCTTGGATGGACGATGAAACCCTGGTCGCCGGCCGTGTCTACTGGGCGCTGCATGGCCACCGCTGGGTCAAGGCCAAGGTCAAGCGCATCGTGCACAAGTTGGACATCCACACCCTGGCCGAAGGGGAAGCCACCCAGCTAGAACCCAACGCCATTGGCCACGTCGAACTGGCGCTGCAGGAACCGCTGGCCACTGCACCGTTCGCACAGTCGCGTGCGCTGGGTTCGCTGGTGCTGGTGGACACCGCCAGCCACAAAACTTCCGGCGCCGTGCTGGTGAACTGACGCGCTTCGCAAGTCGGGTTTAACCAATATCAAGGCCAAGGGCTTCCCCGGGGCCTTACCCTCCTGCTCCGCCTAAAATCCTTGGTTTGATCGATTTTCCTCCCACACCATGACCCACGTCGTCACCGAAGCCTGCATCCGCTGCAAATACACCGACTGCGTCGACGTCTGCCCCGTCGACTGCTTCCGCGAAGGCCCGAACTTCCTGACCATCGATCCGGACGAGTGCATCGACTGTGCGGTCTGCATTCCCGAGTGCCCGGTCAGCGCCATCTTCGCCGAAGAGGATCTGCCCAAAGACCAGGTGCACATGACAGCGCTCAACGCCGAACTGGCCAAGCTGCCGAACTGGAAGAGCATCACCAAGCGCAAAGATCCGCTGCCCGACCACGAGGAGTGGAAAGACCGCACCGGCAAACTGTCCGAACTCGCCCGCTGATCCCAGGAGATGATGACCGGTGACGTGATCGAGACCGATGCGGTCATCATCGGTGCCGGTCCTGTGGGCCTGTTCCAGGCTTTCCAGCTGGGGCTGCTGGAGATCCGGGCCCACATCGTCGACGCGCTCCCGCACCCTGGCGGGCAGCCCGCAGAGCTCTATCCCGACAAACCGATCTATGACATTCCTGCCGTGCCCGCCTGCACCGGTCAGGAGTTGACCGATGCGCTGCTGAAACAGGTTCGCCCCTTCGAACCCACCTTTCATCTCGGGCAGACGGTATCCCGTGTCGAACGACAAGGCGATGATCGCTTTCTGGTGTCGACCTCCCAGCGAACCTCGCTGCTGACCAGGACGGTGTTCATCGCCGCAGGTGTCGGCGCCTTCGAGCCACGTCGCCTCAAGCTCGAGGGTCTGGAGACCTTTGAAGGCTCGCAGCTTTTCTTCTTTCCGCGCCTCCCGGAACAGGAAATCGGGCGTCGCGTGCTGGTGGTTGGAGACACCGACAGCGCCATGCAATGGGCGCTGTCCCTGGTGAACCAAGGCGGCGTCGATGTGACACTGATGCACCGACGCGATGTGTTTCAGTCCGGCACGGACTTGCAGACGCAGATGCGCGCGCTCTGTGCACAGGGACGCATGCGGTTGCTGATTGGCCAGGCCACCGCCTGCGAATCGGATGGCGAACGTCTGAGCGCTGTCAGTGTTTTGCGGGCCGATGGCGCCGCAGAACGCCTGGACGTCGACAGCATGTATGTGATGCAGGGACTCTCACCCCGTCTGGGCGCCATGGCCCAGTGGGGACTCGCGCTGGAACGCAAACAGCTGGTAGTCGACACCGCGACGTTTTCCACCAGCGAGCCCGGGATCTTCGCTGTTGGCGACATCAACACCTACCCGGGAAAGAGGAAGCTCATCGTCTGTGGCTTCCACGAGTGCGTGCTCGCAGCGTATGCGGCAGCCACGCGGGTGTTTCCCGGCAAAGCCATCCACCTCGAATACACAACCTCCAGTTCCCGACTGCATCGCCTGCTGGAAGTGCGGCCCGAGCCACTTGGCGGCCCAGTTCCATAATTTTTTGAAGAAACTGTGACCCGGCTTCCAAACATCATAAAAATCACACTATAATTTGAGGCTGTTCCCTGATAGCTCAGTCGGTAGAGCGACGGACTGTTAATCCGCAGGTCCCTGGTTCGAGTCCAGGTCGGGGAGCCAAAACACTTCATTACGAACACCAGCAGGGTGGCCGAGGCTCACAAGAGCTTCAGACCGGTAAGCCACCAGCACCTTGTCTGCTGTGACCGTGATCCTCTCCAAAAACGCGCCCATGAAGGCGCGTTTTTTTTGCACGTCGCCGGCCAGCACCACCTCGCGCATCACGTCCACGGCCAACTCCGGGTCGATCTTCGCGGCCTTGGCCCTGGCCGGCTCATCGTCCAGCAAGTCAAGCCGTGCCTGCACCGCCTGAATTTCCGCCTTGCGCAGCTTCAACCGGTCCGTGACATCCGCAAGATCAGGGGTGTTTTTGCCACTCGTCTCCAGCAGCTCATAGAGGTTGTCGCGACGGGCCTCCAGCTCTCGCATGTCCCGCACCAACTGAGCGCGCTGAGCCGCCCGCTCCTGAGCCCAACGGCTGCCCATGTCGGTCACTTCCTGCACCGCATGCGCCATCACCTCCGGCGTCACCAGGCGGTCCAGGACCTCGGCCAACAGCCAGTCGTCAAACAGGTCGGCGCGGGTGTTGCGGAACAAGCAACGGACTCCGCCCTTTTTGTGCGCGCAGCACCCGTAGTAGTTGTAGAGCACGCCTCCGCGCCCCGTGCCATTGACCACCTGCAGGGGGTTGCTACACACCCCGCATTGCAGCAGCCCGGAAAACACGAAGCCGCTGCGCGGCGTACCGCCTTGATGCCTGGCCGGAGCCCTGTCGTTCATCATGATCTGCACCTTCTCGAAGTCCTCTCGACTCACCAGGGCCGGGTGGCTCTCCACCTGCACCCATTCGCTGCGCGGCTTGTCCTGCCCGGTCTTTTTGTTCGACCGGTTGAACGTCTTCAGCCCCGTGTACACCTCGTTCTGCAGCATGTAGAGCAGGCTGGTCTTTTTCCAGCGCTCACCCCGCCGCAGCATGCCTGCATCGTTGAGTTCCTGGCCGATGGCCAAAGCCCCCAGACCCTGCAGGCACAGCCCGAACGCGCGGCGCACCACAGGCGCCTCATCGTCGTCAGGCACCAGCCGAGCCCGCTTCCCCTCGGGCACGGTTCGATACCCGAAAGGCACACGACCGCCGGTGAAGTACCCCTCAGCCGCCGACCGCTTCATGCTCCGAAGCGTGTCCCGAGCGATCTGGCGGGACACCATCTGGTCCATGGCGCCCATGAACACCCGATTGATGAACCCCGCGTCCGTGTCGTCGTCAATGTCCGCGTTCAGGCACTCCAGCCGCGTCCCCAGCGCCTTCAACTGGTCCTGGTGGACCCACAGATCAATGGCATTGCGGGCGAAACGGCTGGTGCTCCAGGTGATGAAGTAGTTCACCGGTGCGGCCTCGCAGTAGGCCACGGCCGACTGGAAGCCGATGCGCCCCTTCGTGGACCGGCCAGACACCCCGTCATCGCGGAACACCCGGACCACAGTCGCCCCGAGTTGGGCAGCCCTGGCGGTGCACTGCTCGATCTGCGCATCCATCGAAATGCCCTCGTCCGCCTGCTTCCGGCTCGACACCCTGGCGTAGATCACAGCGCGTTTCATGCGGCCCCGACTCTACGGCGGTTGGCCAGCCGATGTATCTGATCAATGCTCAGGTTTTCACCAAGTTCGCTGGCCACCCTGTCACGGATCGCATCGTCGTCAAGGAACGGGGCCAGGGCCTCAATGAAGCGGTTCCGCTGGAACCTCAGCAACGACCGGTACCGGCGCAGCTGAACCTCGATCATCGAATCGTTGTCCGACCGCAGTTCCACCGACGCATCCAGGATGCGCCACAGAGTCATGAAGGCATCGTGCCCAATGGCGTGGGCCACTTCGATCCAGACCGCTGGCAGCCCCATCTCATCCAGCTCGCGCAGGCGCGCATCCTCCCAAACCTGGGGAGTAGTGCATTCATAGAGGTACCC